>Ga0209918_1000946_pt1 | contig 17130 bp, 17 predicted proteins | sample SalPonD_shore_MG_FD_185712 | JGI IMG/M metagenome (GOLD analysis project Ga0209918, IMG submission 185712) | Salt pond soil microbial communities from South San Francisco under conditions of wetland restoration - Salt Pond MetaG... | ecosystem: Environmental > Aquatic > Marine > Intertidal zone...
GTCCACTCGACCGGTGGTCTGGTTGTAATGGACGCGGTCGGCTTCCGCATGCTGGTCCGCACGGTCCAGGGTCACGTTGCCGAGGAAACGGTACTCGCCGCTGTCGCGATCGTAATGGGCCTCATCCGCCGAGATGCGGGCGGCCGTGTCGGGCTTGTCCCGGTCCGCGGGGCTGCCCTGCACGGGCGGGACCAGCGGGCTCTGGCACAGAGCCCACGGATCGGCCGCCGCCGCCGGACCGGGCAGCAGGAGGTAGACAAAAAGGGCGAGTGCCGTGAGCACCGGCGCGCCCGCCGCGGCACCCCGTTGTCCGGCGTCATTGAGCAGATGCGAATCCGCGCCTGCGTGTGTGTGGACCGGGCAGGTTGGTTGGACTGTGAGCTTCACGCGGTGTCCTCAGCCGGGCGGCCGGGCGCCTCCGGATGCAATCCCGTGCAGGCGAGGCAAGATCGCACACTCCCCCGCCGGTATCAACGACACTGCTGGAACCGGCTGTGTTATCCCGGCCCAATTTCATTATGATGTGTCCGCGGCAGCTTCAGTCTGCCACGTCCGACCCGGCTGGAGTGATATTTTGGTAACGGGCCACGATTGATGGATACACGCCTGCAGGCGCTGAAAGACTGGCTGAATCGGGATCTGGAGCTGCACTTTTCCGACTTGCGGCCGGCGTCCACGGACGCCAGCTTCCGCCGCTATTTTCGTATTCGGCACCACGGCGAGACGTACATCGTCATGGACGCGCCGCCCGACCGGGAGGATCTCAAGCCGTTCCTGGTCATGGCCTGGACACTGAGGGACATCGGCGTCAGCGTGCCCCAGGTGCTGGAAGTGGATCAGGAGCGGGGCTATCTGCTGCTCACGGATCTGGGCGAGCGGCTCTACCTGGACGCCCTGGATACCAACAGCGTGGAACATCTCTACGGCGACGCCCTGGACGCGCTGGAGCTGATCCAGGCTCGCGGGCCGCGGGACGAATCGGTGCTGCCGCCCTATGATTCGGCGCTGCTGCAGCGGGAGATGGCCCTGTTTACCGACTGGCTGCTGGATCGGCATCTCGGTCTCTCGCTGAGCGCCGCGGAGCGAAGCATGCTCAGCGATACCTTCGCCAGTCTGGAACGGGCCGCGCTGTCCCAGCCCCGGGTCTGCGTACACCGCGACTATCATTCCCGCAACCTCATGGTGCTGGAGCACGACAACCCAGGGGTGCTGGACTTCCAGGACGCGGTGGTGGGGCCGATCACCTACGACCTGGTCTCGCTGCTGCGCGACTGTTACATCGCCTGGCCCCGTACCCAGGTGGAAACCTGGGCCCTGGATTATCTGCGGCGGCCCGCGGTGGCGGAGCTGGCGGAAGACGCGGACGAGGAGCAATGGCTGCGCTGGTTCGACCTGATGGGCGTGCAGCGCCACCTGAAGGCCAGCGGTATCTTCGCCCGGTTGTTCCATCGCGACGGCAAGGACCGCTACCTGGCCGACGTGCCGCGGACGCTGCGTTACATCGTCGATGCGGCGAGCGGCCACCCGGAAACCGAGCCGCTGGCCGAGCTGGTGGAGGCGCGAGTGCTGCCCGCCATGGAACGTGAACCGTCCCGATCATAGCCGAGGCCGGCCTCCGACGGCGCACCGAGCCCGGCCGCGTTGGTCTAGCCGCACGGAACGCCGGTAAACTCACCTTATGCGTGCCATGATCCTCGCCGCCGGCCGCGGCAAGCGCATGCGGCCCCTGACCGACGTCACCCCCAAGCCGTTGCTGGAGGTGGGGGGCAGACCGCTGCTGGTCCATCACATCGAAGCCCTGGCGGCCGCCGGATTCCATGACATCGTCATCAACGTGGCTTGGCTCGGCCGCCGCATCGTTGACGATATCGGCGACGGCGAGCGCTTCGGCGTCCGTATCCGCTACTCCGACGAGGGAGAGACGGGCCTGGAGACCGGCGGCGGCATCTTCCGCGCGCTGCCGCTGCTCGGTGACGGTCCTTTCGTCGTGGTCAACGGCGACGTCTGGACCGACTATCCGTTCGAAAGGCTGCCGGGCAGGCTGGACGGGCTCGCTCATCTCGTGCTCGTGGACAACCCGGCTCACAATCCGGGCGGGGACTTCGGGCTCTCGGGTAGCCGGGTGATCAACGAGGCGCCGCGCCGGCTCACCTTCAGCGGCATCGGGGTCTACCGGGCCGGACTGTTCGCGGGCGCCAGCGACGGCGTGTTCCCGCTGGCGCCCCTGCTGCGCGACGCTGCGCGGCGCGGTGCCGCGAGCGGCGAGCACTACCGCGGCGCGTGGGACGACGTGGGCACGCCGGAGCGGCTCGAGGCCCTGAACGAGGCCGTGGCGGCGGGGCGGGCGGGTGATGGGCAGTGAGATCGACGAGTCGCGTTTCACCCGGGACGATTTCCACGCCTTCGCTCGTCGCCTGAAAGCGGAGACCGAGACGCTCCGGCAATGGATCCGGGAAGGTCGGGTCGCCGACGAAACGCCGCGCATCGGGCTGGAGCTGGAAACCTGGCTGGTGGACGCGGCGGGCCGCCCGGCGCCCCGGAACGCCGAGATCATGGGTGCGCTGCCCGACGAGCCGCTGGCGCCCGAGCTGGCGCGGTACAACCTGGAGCTGAATACTGCCCCGCAGCCGCTCGTCGGGCGCCCCTTCTCGGCGCTCGCTGCCGAGCTCTCGGCCCTGTGGGACCGCCTGCGTGCCGCCGCGGCGCAACACGGCTGCCGCCCCGCCATGGTGGGTATCCTGCCCAGCCTGCACCCGGAAGACCTGGTTCTGGAGCGTATGTCCGGGCTGAAGCGCTATCAGGCACTCAACGAGCAGGTGCTGCTACTGCGCAACCGTCGGCCCATTCACGTGGATATCGACGGTCCGGAGCCGCTGCGGCTCACCCGGGGGGACGTCATGCTGGAGGCGGCGGCCACCTCGGTTCAACTCCACCTCCAGGTCTCTCCGCGTCATGCCGCCCGCCTGTACAACGCCTCGCTGCTGGCCTCCGCGGCCACCATGGCGCTGGCGGCCAATTCGCCGCGCCTCTTCGGCAGGCGGCTCTGGGAGGAGACGCGCATCCCGCTGTTCGAGCAGGCGGTGGAGGTGGGTCCTTTGCACGACGGTCATGCCGGACCGCTGGCGCGGGTCACCTTCGGTAGCGGCTACGCCCGCGACGCCCTCTATAACTTCTTCGTCGAGAACCGGCAGCACTATCCTGTCCTGTTGCCGGTCGCACTGAGCGAGCCGCCATCGCGCCTGCCCCACCTGGTGCTCCACAACGGCACGGTCTGGCGCTGGAACCGGCCCCTGGTGGGCTTCGACGCGGACGGTCGCTGTCACCTGCGAATCGAGCACCGGGTCATGGCGGCGGGGCCGACCATCGCCGACATGATGGCCAATGCGGCCTTCTACTATGGTCTGGTCCATGGGCTCCTGCGGCAGGAACGGTCGGTGGAGGCCCTGCTGCCGTTCACGGCACTCGAGCACAACTTCTACTCGGCTGCGCGCCGCGGTTTGGAAGCCTCGGTGCGTTGGGTGGGCGGCACCGACAAGCCGCTTGCCGGCTTGATCGCCGATGAGTTGCTGCCGGTCGCCGAGCGCGGCCTGGAGTGGCTGGACGTGGCGGCGGACGAGCGCCGCCGCCACTTGGGCATTGTCCGCGAGCGGCTGCGCACGGGCCGTACCGGCGCTGCGTGGCAGGAGGCCTGGCTGCACCGGCACGGGCGGGACCTGAGCCGCCTCACCCTGGCTTACATGGCCCGGCAGGAGAGCGGCGAGCCGGTGCATACCTGGGACCTGGGACGGGAATGAACGCACCATGCTGACGGAGTGGAACGAGCTGCCGCCGGGCTTTCTGGAAGCCGCACCCCATGAGCTGGAAGCACTGCTCGACGGTCCTGCCCTGATTCACCTTGCGGGCCGGCGAGGGCCGTCCCTGTTCGTCTCGGTGCTGCTGCACGGCAATGAGACCACCGGACTGGAGGCCATCCAGCAGGTGCTGTCGCGCCACTCGGGTCGGCCGTTGCCGCGCGATCTCTCGCTGTTCGTCGGCAACGTCGCCGCGGCAGCGAGGGGACGGCGCCGGCTGGACGGTCAGCCCGACTACAATCGGCTCTGGCCCGGCGGTGACGCGGAGGACAGCCCGGAGCGGCGCATGGCCGCGGAGGTAGTGGACATCATGCGCGGCCGCGGCTGTTTCGCGAGCATCGACATCCACAACAACACCGGAGTCAATCCCCACTACGGCTGCATCAACCGGCTGTCGCCGCGCTACGTCCACCTCGCCACCCTGTTCAGCCGCATCGTGGTCTACTTCACCCAGCCTCGCGGCGTGCAGTCCATGGCGTTCGCCGAGCTGTGTCCGGCGGTCACCGTGGAATGCGGTCAGGCCGGCAGCCGTCATGCGCTGGGCCACGCCGTGGAGCTGATCGAGAGCGGGCTGCACCTGACCGGAATACCGGAGCATCCCGCCCGTGAGGCGTTCGCGGTCTACCATACGGTGGCGGTGGTCCGGGTTCGCCCCGACGTGCGCTTCGGCTTCGAGGAGGCTGCCGACCTGGCGCTGCTGGAGGATCTGGAGACCATGAACTTCCGCGAGCTGCCGGTAGGGACGGTTCTGGGCCGCGTGCGGAACGCGGACGTCATGCCGCTGATCGCACTGGACAACGACGGCCGATCGGTGGCCGACGACTACTTCGAGGTGAAGAATGGGGAACTGCGCACCCGCGCCCACCTGGTGCCGGCCATGCTCACCCGCGACGAGCGGGTTATTCGGCAGGATTGTCTGTGCTATGTGATGGAGGCGATAGAGAGTGGCCCGGAAGGGTAATGGGCTAGGAGTCCATGGTTGGTAATGCCGCCTTGGGCATTCCCGGCCAGAGGCTTGCGGGAACGCGCCGGCGTTTCACTGTCCCAGCTCAAGGCCCGGTTCCCAGCCACCCATACCAGATCCGGTACCACAGCCCGCCCAGCAGCTCGTGGAGCGCGAACCAGCTCTCCCTCATCACCGAAGCGCGCGGCATGACCCAGAGCAGGAAGCGCCGGGGCGGCCGGGTGTCATAGAACCCGGTGGGTGCCGGAGTGACCTGGAGATCGGTCTGGTGGAACGCCCACAGCGCGCGCCGCATGTGCAGGGCGTGGGTGACCAGCAATACGCGAGAGATGCCGTGCTGCTGCAGTAGGTTGGCGGTCAACCGGGCGTTCTCCATGGTGTTCTTGGAGTGCTTCTCGGTCCAGGGCACGATGGCGGAGAAGTCCTGGCGCAGGGCGCGGCGCATCAGGACGGCCCCGGGCAGGCCATCGGTGTAGGCGATGCCGGCCGACGGCACGATGGGCAGCCCGGTAAGGCGCTGCAAATGAGCGGCGTAGCGGATGCGTTCCAGGCTCCACTCGTCGACGGTCTCGCCGCCGTATTCGGGAGCGTACTCGCGGATGCCCGCACCCAGGACCACGATGGCCTGGGCGTTGGACTCCGACAGCCGCTCACTGCTGAGCGGCTGGTCGTACTGAAGCCAGTCCACCAGCGGGTAGGCGGTGACCGGCGCCGCGGCCGCGTAGAGCAGTGCCAGCCCGGCCGCCGCCAGGCTCACCCCGAGGCGCCGCCGGCGGGCGAACAGCAGAAGCCCGAGAAAGATCAGGACCAGGCCGCCGCCGGGCGGCAGCACCAGTGAGCCGAGCAGGTACCGCCAGCTCAACCGCCGGCCTCGAGCGTGTCCCGGATGAGGGCCGTGAGCCTGTCCTCCGCCGTGGCCACCGCCAGGGTCACGCCCAGGCCTTTGAGGTCGGTGACGGGGAGGCCGGCGTAACCGCAGGGGTTGATCAGAGAGAACGGCGTGAGGTCCATGTCCACGTTGACGCTGAGGCCGTGATAGCTGCAGCCGCGCCGGATGCGCAGGCCCACCGAGGCGACCTTGGCCCCCTCGACATACACCCCTGGCGCTTCCGGACGGGCGCGGCCCGTGACCCCTTCTTCGGCGAGGAGGGAGACCACCGCCTGTTCCAGGAGCGTCACCAGCGCCCGGATACCGAGCCTTCGCCGGCGGATGTCCAGCAGCGGATAGACCACCAACTGCCCGGGGCCGTGGTAGGTCACTTGGCCGCCCCGGTCCACGGGAATGACCGGGATCTCGCCGGGCGCGAGCAGGTGTTCGCGCCTGCCGTTGAGCCCCAGGGTGAATACCGGCGGGTGCTGCAGCGTCCACAGCCGGTCGGCGGCGGCCGGCCCGCGGGTCTCGGTGAACGCGCGCATGTGCTGCCAAGTCGCCTCGTAGGCGGCCAGCCCAAGCCGCTCATGGCGCAGCTCGAGGGCGGCTGCCGCAGTGTGGGTCGACGTTCCCGGCTGCGATGCGTCCATCGGCTCAGAGCGTCATCAGGACGCGCTCGTGACTGTGCAGCTCCCGGTAGATGGCGTCCAGCTGCGCCCGGTTGCGGGCTTCGATGGTCACCGTTACCGACAGGAAGCTGCCGTTTCTGCTGGCGGCGGTCCGCAGCTGCCCGGGATCGGTATCCGGGGCGTGCCGGGCGACAATGGCCCATACCTGGTCGGGGAAGTCCGAGTCGGCCCGGCCCATCGCCTTGATGGGAAACTCGCAGGGGAAATCGAAGAGCTCCTCGTCGGATGCTTCGCTCATGTCGAAGCCGCCTCCCGCCGGTCGCCGTCGGCCAGTGTCGCCTTGAAGCTGTCGTAGAGCTGGCGCATCCGCCGCCAGACGGGGCCCGCGCGGCCCTCCGCGACCGTCTCGTCGTTGATGTGGGTGACTGGGATGATCTCCTTGGTGGAGCTCGACAGCCAGACCTCGTCGGCGCCTCGCAACGCTGCCAGGGAGACTGCTGCCTCGCGACAGGGAATGCCGTCGCCGGCGGCCAGCTCCAGGATCAGGTCGCGGGTGATGCCGGGAAGCAGCCGCGGCGAGTTCGGCGGCGTTATCACGGTGCCGTCCTCGACGATGAACAGGTTGCTCGCGGCGCCCTCGGTGACCTGCCCGTCCCGGACCACCACGGCCTCGTCGGCGCCTGCATCCAGGGCTGCCTGCCGCAGCAGCACGTTGGCCAGCAGCGACACGCTCTTGATGTCGCAGCGGCTCCCGCGCGTGTCGTCCACCAGGATGACGCGGCGCCCGCGCGGGTCCGGCGGTGTCAGCGGCGAGGCCATCATGAACACGGTTGGACGCTGGCCGTCGGGGAAGGCGTGGTCCCGGCGCTGCGGGGCGCCGCGGGTCACCTGCAGGTACAGGCTCAGGTCACCGCCGCCCCTGCGCTCGGTCAGCGCCTCCATCAGCTCCCGCCACCGGGGCCGGTCATAAGGCGCGTCGATGCGCGTTTCGCCGAGGCTGCGTTCCAGCCGCGCCATGTGGGCGTCGAAGCGGAACAGCCGGCCATGGTAGACGGGGATCACCTCGTAGACGCCGTCTCCGAACAGGAAACCCCGGTCCAGCGGCGAGATCCGTGCCTCCGCCAGCGGCAGGAACTCGCCGTCCAGGAAGCAGATGTCGTCACTCATCGGTTGCCGCTCGTCGGAATCCATGGCGTCTATTTGAACAGCAGGACGGCCTCGTCCACCAGCCGTTGCCAGAGGTTGCCCTCATCGACGCCGGAGAGGGCGATCAGCGGGGTATCCGCCAGGGTCCTGCCGTCCAGCTGCACGACTACCTGCCCATACTCATTACCCTTCTTGACGGGGGCCATGATCATGCTGTCCACCTTCATGGAGGCGTCGAGGTCGTCATAGCTGTTCTGCGGGATGGTCACGTAGAGGTCGCGGCTGATGCCCAGCGGCACGGTGTCGGCGGCCCCCTTCCAGACCTGGGCCTGGGCCAGAGCCTCGCCGCCGCCATAGAGCTTGTGGGTCTCGTAGAAGCGGAAGCCGTAGTTGAGCAGCGCCTGGCTCTGGTCGGCGCGGGCATCCTCGGAATCCGTGCCCATGACCACCGAGATCAGACGCATGTCGTCGCGCTTGGCGGAGGTCGTCAGGCAGTAGCCGGCGGATTCGGTGTGGCCGGTCTTCAGCCCGTCCACGGACGGGTCGCGCCAGAGCAGGGTGTTGCGGTTGTGCTGGGTAATGTCGTTGTAGGTGAAGGTCTTGATCGAGAACAGATCGTAATATTCGGGGAAGTCGCGGATCAGCGCGCGCGCGAGCTTCGCCGTGTCCTCGGCGGTGGTGTAGTGGTCCTTGTGGGGCAGACCCGTGGCGTTCATGTAGTGAGTGTGGGTCATGCCCAGCTGCTGGGCATACTGGTTCATAAGCTGGGCGAACGTGTGCTCGTCGCCGGCGACCTTCTCGGCCAGGGCTATGGACGCGTCGTTGCCGGACTGTACGATGACGCCGTGCAGCAGCTTGCGCACCGATATCTTGTCGCCCACCTCGATAAACATGCGCGAGCCCTCGGCTCGCCAGGCGTGCTCGCTGACCCGGACCTTGTCGTCCATTGACAGGTGCCCCTGCTGCAGCTCGCTGAAGACCGCGTAGACCGTCATCATCTTGGTCAGGCTGGCCGGCTCCATGCGCTGACCGGCGTTGTGCTTGACGATCTCCCGGCCGCTGTCGAAATCCATCAGCACATAGCTGGGAGCCGCAAGCTTCGGCGGCGCGGGGAGCGGGACTTTCGGCTTTTCGGCGGCGTGGGCGCCGAAGCCGGCGGCGAAGACGATGAGGAGCGCTTGCAGTGTACGTCGAATGTTCATTACGAGTCCGTTTTGGCCTGGCAAGTGAGACGAGTCCGTTGAAAGACGATAGCCCATCCGGGGTGCCGCTGCCGTGAATCGGTGCCGCGGCGCCTGTTGATCATTCCACGACCACTTGGGTGTTCAGCATGCCGTGGGCGGCGAGTCTCTGCGTCATTCTGTCCACGGCGTCGACGCTGTCCAGCGGCCCGACCCGGACCCGGTAGAGATCCGGGCCGTGGTCCCTGTGCAGCGGCGTCACGCGCACGTCGGTCGAGGACTGGGCGGCCTGCGCGCGGGCCCGCAGCCGATCGGCGTTGCCGCGCTGACCGAAAGCGCCCAGCTGCAGGAAATAGGTCACGTCGCCCGATTCGACCGAGTTCCCGGGCTCGGGTTCCGCGGTGTCGGCCGGGCCGTTGCTGCCGGCCAGGCGAATCTCCACCGGCGCGGTGCCCGTATTCAACATGCCGAGCTTCGCCGCGGCCGCGTAGGAGAGGTCGATGATACGGTTGTCCACGAACGGGCCGCGATCGTTCACCTTGACGGTGACTTCGCGCCCGTTGCGCAGGTTCTTCACGGTGACATAGCTCGGCAGCGGCAGCGTCTTGTGGGCCGCCGTCATGGCGTACATGTCGTAGGGCTCGCCGCTGGAAGTGCGCTTGCCGTGAAACTTCTTACCATACCAGGACGCGATACCGCGCTGCACGAAGCCGTCGGCCGACTCCAGCACCTGGTAGCGGCGGCCGTCCACCTCGTAGGAGTCGGGGTTGCCGTAGCGGCTCCGGGGGTGGTCCCGAGGTACGGCGTCGGGCACGTTGCTCACGTCCCGCGGCCGGGCCGGCGGTCCGTCACCGCTGCCGAAGGGCCGGGTAACTCCGCAGCCAGCCAGCAGCAGGGTGACCGCTGTCACAAGGACCAGCCTCATTGGCCCTCCTTGCGCGCGGCAATGGCGTCGGCGAGCTGATGGACGGCCATGGCGTAGAGCGGGCTGTGGTTGTAGCGGGTGATCACGTAGAAGTTGCCGAAGGTCACGTGATATTCCTTGCCCGTCGCGCCGTCCAGGGCCAGCAGCGAGGCCGGCAGGGCGGCATCGAAGCGCCCCGGCACCTCCACGCCGCTGCGGCGCAGCTCGCCGATCGTGCTCTGCGGCCGCAGGCTGTCATTCGCCAGCGTGCGCCATCGATCGCCGTGGACCTGTACGGGCACGCTGACCGGTGCGCCCGGCTTCCAGCCGTGGCGGTGGAAGTAATTGGCCACGCTGCCGATGGCGTCGGCCGGCTCGGACCAGAGGTCGCGCCGTCCGTTGCCGTTGAAGTCCACCGCATACTCCCGATAGCTGCTGCTGATGAACTGGGGTATGCCCATGGCGCCCGCATAGGAGCCGGTCGGCTCGAGCGGGTCGAGGTGCTCGTCGCGGGCGAGCAGGAAGAACTGCTCCAGCTCGCTGCGGAAGAAGTCCGCCCGGGCCGGATAGTCGAAAGCCAGCGTGCGCAGCGCATCGATGACGCGGAGGCGGCCGCGATGCTCGCCGTAGCGGGACTCGACGCCGATGATCGCCACCAGGATCTTCGGCGGAACGCCGTACTCGGCCTGGGCCCGGCGAAGGGTGTCGGCGTGAGCCTGCCAGAACGCCGTGCCGTCGGCGATGCGGCCCTCTTTGAGGAAGATCGGCCGATAGCGGGACCAGGGCAGCGACTCCGCGGGGGTGGTAATCGCGTCTATGATGTCCTGGCGGTACTCGGACGCCTCGAGAGCGGCCAGTACCTTCTGTTCGTCCAGCTGGTGCTGCTGGGCCATCTGCCGCGCAAATTGCTCAAAGGCGGCCGTGTCCAGGCCTTCCAGGTCGGTACCCTCCATGCGTGCGGCGGCGGTGCTCAGGGCCGCGAGCCCGATGCTTAGCAGTGCGGCGGCGGCCGTGCGCATCACGTGGCGACGAAGAATACGGGCTGCGCGCATGAAGGCCCCTTGCTGCATCGAATTGTGTTTCTGTGCCGCAGCGCGCGGCGGCGGCGTTTTCAGCTGGTCCATAGGCGGCGGTGCGTGTGGATCGACATGAGAATACCGAAGCCCGCCAGGAGCGTCACCAGCGACGTGCCGCCGTAGCTCACCATGGGCAGCGGCAGCCCTACCACCGGCAGCAGGCCGGTCACCATGCCCACGTTGACGAACACGTAGACGAAGAACGTCATCGACAGCGTGCCGGCCAGCAGCCGGCTGTAGGTGTCCTGGGCCTGGGAGGCGATCATGGCCCCGCGGGCCACCACCACCGAGTACAGGGTCAGCAGGGCGAGCACGCCCACCAGGCCGAACTCCTCGCTCAGTACGGCAAAGATGAAGTCGGTGTGCCGCTCGGGCAGGAAGTCCAGCTGGGCCTGGGTGCCGTTGAGGAAACCCTTGCCGTAGATGCCGCCGGAGCCGATGGCGATCTTCGACTGGATGATGTGGTAGCCGGCGCCGAGGGGGTCGCGTTCGGGGTTGAGGAAGGTCAGCACCCGCTGGCGCTGGTAGTCGTGCATGACGTAGAACCAGAGCACGGCCGCAGACGGGATCGCCGCCAGCGCGGTCCCGAAGATGTAGCGCCAGCGCAGCCCCGCGAGGAACAGCACGAAAAAGCCCGAAGCCGCCACCAGGACCGCGGTGCCCAGATCCGGCTGCTGGGCGATCAGCGCCGCCGGGATGCCGATCATGGCCAGCGCCATGGCCAGGTTGCGCCAGCGCGGCGGCAGCGAGCCGTCGGCGAGGAACGAGGCCAGCATCATGGGCAGCGCCATTTTCATCAGCTCCGAAGGCTGGAAGCGCGCCACCCAGAAGTCCAGCCAGCGCTGGGCGCCGCCGCCGCTGACCCCGACGAACAGCACCGCGACCAGCATCACCAGCGCGAGGACGTACAGCCATAGCGACCAACGGCGGAGCGTCTGTGGCGAGAGCTGGGCAACCACCAGCATCACGCCGAAGGCCACCGCCAGCCGGGTGACCTGGCGCTGCACCGCCTCCATGCTGCCGCCGAAGGCGCTGTAGAGCACCACCAGCCCGAGGGCGGCGATCAGCAGGAGCGTGCCGAGCAGGATGCCGTCCAGGTGCAGCCGCCGCTGCAGAAAGCCCATCTGCCGGGGACCTACACCCTCGTCCTGATCGTTAAGAATCATCCTTCCGCAGCTCCTTCATGTAGGCATCGATCACGGCCTTGGCCACCGGCGCCGCTGCCGTGCTGCCGCCCCCGCCGTGCTCCACGATGACCGCCACGGCGATCTTGGGATGCGCCACCGGCGCGAAGGCGATGAACAGCGCGTGGTCCCGCAGCTCGCGGGCGATCTCGTCCTCGTCCTGCTCGGCGCCGCTGTCGCGGGGCAGCCCGTATACCTGCGCGGTGCCGGTCTTGCCGGCCATGTGGTAATCGATGTCCTGGCCGATCCGGCGGGCGGTGCCATGGGCGCCGTGGACGACCTCCTCCATGGCGTGGGTCACCACGTCCCAGTCCTGCTCGCGGTCCATCTGGATGGGCTTGCCATTGACCTGCGGCGGCGAGGCCGCCGAGGCGTCGGTGGGCCCGCCGATGTAGTCCAGCAGATGCGGGCGCAGCCGCTGGCCGTGGTTGGCGATATTGGCTGTGGCCTGGGCGAGCTGCACGGGCGTGATGAGGAAATAGCCCTGACCGATGCCCGTGATCACGGTCTCGCCGTGATACCAGGATTCGCCCTTGTTGTGGCGCTTCCAGGCCTTGGACGGGAGGATGCCCGGCAGCTCGCCGGGGAGGTCGATCTCGGTCGGGCTGCCGAAGCCGAACGGCGCCAGGTTGTCGTGAATCTGTTTGATCCCGATGTTGTAGGCCAGATCGTAGAAGTAAACGTCGCAGGACTGGGTGATGGCCTGGGTGAGGTTCACCTCGCCATGACCCCACCGTTTCCAGCAGCGGTAACGGTGACTGGCGCCGGGGATCTGGTAATAGCCCGGACAGAAGACGGTATGGGTGGGGGTGATGGTGTTGGTGTTCAGGCCCGCCAGCGCGATGAAGGGCTTGATGGTGGAGCCCGGCGGATACTGGCCGCGCAGCACCCGGTTGAAAAGCGGCTTGTGGGGCGCCGCGCGCAGGGCATGGTAGTCCTTGGTGCTGATGCCGTTGACGAACAGGTTCGGATCGAACGTCGGCTTGCTGACCATGGCCAGTACCTCGCCCGTGTCCGGCCGGATGGCCACCACCGCGCCGCTCTGGTCGCCCAGGGCCCGGTCGGCGACCCGCTGCAGGTTCATGTCCAGGGTCAGATGGATGTCGCGGCCCGGGGTCGGCGGATCCCGGCTGATCGTCTCCAGGATCCGGCCGCGGGCGTTGGTCTCCTGGCGCTCGACCCCCGCCTGGCCGTGCAGGACGGACTCGTAGAACCGTTCGATGCCGGTCTTGCCGAAGTGGCTGGTGCCGCGGTAGTTGGCCGCGTCCACGTGCTGGAGCTCGTCCTCGCTGATCCGACCCACGTAGCCGATCACGTGGGCCGTGAGCCGGCCGTAGGGGTAGTAGCGCATCAGATGCGCCTTCACCTCCACCCCCGGGAAGCGGTGCCGGTTGACCGCCAATCGGGCCACCTCCTTGTCGGTGAGCTGCAGCTTGAGCGGAATCTCCTCGAAGCGGCGGCTGTGCTGGACCGCCTCGTGAAACCGCTCCAGGTCCGTCTGGCGCAGCTTTACCAGGTTCTGGAGGCGCTGCAGCGTCTTGTCCAGGTCCGGTACCTGCTCCGGGGTGACTACCAGCCGGAAGGCCGGAATGTTCTCCGCCAGGACGTGGCCGTCGCGGTCGTAAATGAGACCGCGGGTGGGCGCCACCGGCGCCAGCCTCACCCGGTTCTGCTGCGAGAGGCTGCTGTAGTGCTGGTAGCCGTAGACCTGCAGATACATCAGACGCGCGAACAGCACCAGCATCAGCGCACCCATGCCCATCAGTGCGATGATGATGCGGTTCCGCAGGATGCGGTTATCCCGGAACCGGTCTCTTATGATGTTGTGCTGAACCATCTATTGAACGCGGTAGCGCCGGCGTATCTCGCGAAGCAGAACGAAGACCACCGGCCAGACCAGTGTTCCCACCACGGCCGGCGTCCAGAAACCCCAGTCCGCCTCGGGCCGGCCTATGAGGCCGTTGATCCAGAACAGCACCAGGCGGATCAGCAGCAGCAGGACCAGCACGCTGAACGCCTGCTGCCAAAGGGGGAAGACCCGGATGCGCTGATGCAGCTTCAGGGTCAGGTAGGCGACCACGGCGAACGCCAGCGCGTGGGCCCCGAGCAGCGTGCCCAGCAGCGCGTCCTGGAACGCACCCGCCAGCCAGGCCACCCCGACGCCCACCCGCTGGGGCAGGGCCAGGACCCAGTAGATGAGGATGAGCGCCGTCCAGTCCGGGCGGCCCTGCTGCATCCATGTGGGCAGCGGCAGGACCATGAGCAGGAACCCGGCCACGATGCTGAGCACGATGACCCAGCCGCCCTGATGTCGAACCACGGTCATTGCGCTGCGGTCTCCGCCGTCCCGGCTGACGGCGCGTCGGCCTGGTCCGGGGATTTCGGGGTCGCGGCCTGTTTCGCGTCCTTCGAGGACTCGCCGCGCTTGACGAGCAGCACCTGCTGGCTGCGGTTGAGCTCAGCCAGCGGGCGCGCCGTCACGTGGGCGAACGGCCGGCCGGGATCGACTTGAACCTTTTCCACCCGTGCCACCGGATAACCCTTGGGAAAGCGGCCGCCCAGCCCGGAAGTGACCAGCAGGTCGCCGGCCTTCACGTCCGTGTTGTTGGGCAGGCTGCGCAGCTCCAGCTGATTGAGGTTGCCGGTGCCCATGGCGACGCTGCGCACGCCATTGCGGTTGACCTGCACCGGGATGGCATGGCTCGGGTCCGTGATCAGCCGGACCATGGCCGAGAAGGGGCCGACCTTGTCCACCTGGCCCATGACCCCGTGGGCATCCAGCACGGGCTGACCGCGGTAGACGCCCGACTGGGTGCCCTTGTCGATCTGGATGAGGTGGGTATAGGGGTCCAGGTCCACCTCCATGATCTCGGCGATCAGGACGGATTCTCCGATCTCGTAGGAGGAGTCCAGCAGCTCGCGCAGGCGCATGTTTTCGACTTCCAGCGCGTTGAGCTTCTGCAGCCGCACCTGATAGAGCAGCTGCTTGGACTTCAGCCGGGCGTTCTCTTCGCGGAGATCACGGGTGGTCTGGAACTGGCTGGCCAGGAATTCGCCGGCGTCCGAGGGGAAGTTGGCCAGCACCCGCACCGGGTACAGCGCCGCGGACATGGTGAAGCGTACGGGCTCCAGCAGATCCTTGCGATGGTCCACCGTCATCAGCACGACCGAGATCACCACGAGAATGATTAGCCGCGCGGTGAGCGGGGGTCCCTGTTGGAATAGCGGTTTGATGATCTTCCCCTGGCGATTGCCGACCAACTGCACCGGCGCCGCGCCGGTGACGAGATGCGATACGCGAAACGGGTGAATCGCCCCGACAGCCGTCCGTATTGTAAGCAATCAGCCGACTCTGAACAGCGATCTCCGTCCCAGATGGCGCACGTCAGGCCGAGGCCGTGCTACTCGCTGACGAACAGGTCGGTACCGCGCTCGTCCATCAGCTCGATGGCCCGTCCGCCGCCGCGGGCAACACAGGTGAGAGGGTCGTCGGCCACCACCACGGGCAGGCCGGTCTCCTCCATCAGCAGGCGGTCAATGTTGCGCAGCAGCGCGCCGCCGCCGGTGAGCACGATGCCGCGCTCGGCCACGTCGGCGCCGAGCTCGGGCGGTGTCTGCTCCAGTGCGGTCTTGACCGCGCCGACAATGCCGGAGAGCGGCTCCTGGAGCGCCTCGAGGATCTCGTTGCTATTCAGCGTGAAGCTGCGCGGCACGCCCTGAGCCAGGTTGCGGCCCTTCACTTCCAGCTCGCGGACTTCGGTGCCTGGGAATGCCGTGCCGATTTCGTGCTTGATGCGCTCGGCGGTGGCCTCGCCGATGAGGATGCCGTAGTTGCGGCGCACGTAGTTGGTGATGGCCTCGTCGAAGCGGTCGCCGCCGATGCGCACGGATGCGGAGTAGACGATGCCATTCAGCGACAGCACGGCCACCTCGGAGGTACCTCCGCCGATGTCCAGCACCATGGAGCCGCGGGCCTCGTCCACCGGCATGTTGGCCCCGATGGCGGCGGCCATGGGCTCTTCGATGAGATAGACCTCGCGAGCGCCGGCCCCGGCGGCGGATTCCTTGATGGCGCGGCGCTCCACCTGGGTAGAGCCGCAGGGCACGCAGACCAGCACCCGCGGGCTCGGCTTGAAGAAGCGGGCTTCGTGTACTTTCTTGATGAAGTACTGAAGCATCTTCTCGGTCACGGTGAAATCGGCGATGACCCCATCCTTGAGCGGCCGGATCGCCTTGATGGTGCCGGGGGTCCGCCCCAGCATGCTCTTGGCTTCGTGACCGACGGCAGCGATGGTTTTGGGGCCGCCGTCCCGTTCCTGTCGGATGGCGACCACCGAGGGCTCGTTCAGCACAATGCCCTGACCCCTTGAATAGATCAGTGTATTGGCGGTGCCCAGATCAATGGAGAGGTCGTTGGAGAAAAGCCCTCGAATGCCCTTGAACATCTACTGCCACTCTAGTAATTGGAAAAGGCGGTAATCTAACCAACGGGCGGGGGTTTGGGCAAGCTAGCAACTGTGGTACTTTTTAGCGCTCTTCAGCCCCGGCGTCACGGAGTCGCGACATGTCCCTCGAACCCGCACAAGTCAAGGAAATTGCGCACTTGGCGCGACTTGCTGTTGAAGAGCACGATATACCCTCTTACGCCAAAAATCTATCCGAGATTCTGGCGTTCGTCGAGCAGATGAACGCCGTGGACACCCAAGGGGTCGAGCCGATGGCCCATCCGCTCGACATGACTCAGCGGCTGCGCGCCGACCAGGTCACCGAGTCCGACCAGCGCGAGGCGTTCCAGGCCATCGCCCCGGCCACGGAAGCCGGCCTGTACCTGGTGCCGAAGGTAATCGAGTAAGCAGCCGCCGTCCGGCCCGGGCGGGGCGGCCCGGCGCCACCTGAGAATTGGGATCAAGCATGCACGAGAAGACCGTCGCCGAGCTCTCGGAGGCCCTGCGGGCCAGGGAGTATTCCAGCGTTGAGCTGACCCGCGCCTACCTGGAGCGCATCGGCCGCCACAACGAGGCCCTGAATGCCTACGTCACCGTCACCGAGGAGCAGGCGCTGACCGAGGCGGAGGCAGCCGATGCCCGGCGCCGCGCCGGGGACGCGGGCCCCCTGACGGGGGTGCCCATTGCCCACAAGGACATCTTCTGCACCCGGGGCGTGCGTACGGCCTGCGGCAGCCGCATGCTGGACAGCTTCATCTCGCCCTACGACGCCTTCGTGGTGGAGAAGCTGCGCGAGGCCGGCTGCGTGATGCTGGGCAAGACCAACATGGACGAGTTCGCCATGGGCTCGTCCAACGAGACCAGCTATTACGGGCCGGT
>Ga0209918_1000949_pt1 | contig 17092 bp, 15 predicted proteins | sample SalPonD_shore_MG_FD_185712 | JGI IMG/M metagenome (GOLD analysis project Ga0209918, IMG submission 185712) | Salt pond soil microbial communities from South San Francisco under conditions of wetland restoration - Salt Pond MetaG... | ecosystem: Environmental > Aquatic > Marine > Intertidal zone...
AACTGCCAACTGCCAACTCGTTCGTTGGCGCGCCGCGGGCGCGTCAACGAACGATACCCCGTTCGGATTTTTGCAAAAAGGCCACGAGGACGCCGACTTCGGGCGTCTCGGCGCACATCGGCTCCAGGGCCTCGATGGCCTGTTCCGTGGTCAGCCCGCTGCGAAAGACGGTCTTGTAGGCCCGGCGCAGGGCCTTGAGCGTATCGGCGCTGAAGCCATGGCGCTTCAGGCCTTCGGCATTGAGCCCGTGCGGGCAAGCCGGTGCGCCGGAGATGATCACATAGGGCAGGACATCCTTGCTCACGGCGCTGCCCATGCCGCAAAAGGCATAGCCGCCGATCGTGCAAAACTGATGGACCAGGGTGAAGCCGCCGAGGATCGCGTGGTCCTCGATGACGACATGACCGGCCAACGACGCCCCGTTGGCGAGAATGGTGTGATTGCCCACCGCGCAGTCGTGCGCGATGTGGATATAGGCCATGAACCAGTTGTCGCTGCCGACCCGGGTAACGCCCCCACCCTGCTCGGTGCCGCGGTTGATCGTCACATACTCTCGAATCGTATTGCGATCGCCTATCTCCAGGCGCGTTCGCTCGCCCGCGAATTTCTTGTCCTGCGGGATCTCCCCGATAGAGGCGAACTGGAAGATACGGTTGTCGCGCCCGATACGCGTCGGCCCGTTAATGACCACATGCGGCCCGATCCAGGTCCCGGCCGCGATCTCCACCTCCGGGCCGATCACGCTGAACGGGCCTACCGTCACATCATCGGCGAGCCTCGCCCGCGAGTCGACAACGGCGCGCGAGTCGACACTCATACGACCTCGCGTTCGGCGCACATGAGCTCGGCGCTGCACACGACTTTGCCATCGACCAGCGCCTTGCCGTTGAATTTCCAGACCCCGCGCATGCTCTTGACCACCTCGACCTCGATGCGCATCTGATCGCCCGGCTCGACCGGCTGCTTGAAGCGCGCGTTGTCGATGCCGACGAAATAGTACAAGGCATTGTCGGCCGGGGTGCGCCCCATGGTCCGAAAGGCCAGCACCCCCGTGGCCTGCGCCATGGCCTCCAGGATGAGCACCCCCGGCATCACCGGGCGATGCGGGAAGTGTCCGGTGAAAAACGGTTCGTTATACGTCACGTTCTTCAAGGCGACCAGCGACTTGCCCGGTTCGCACTCCAGCACCCGATCGATCAGCAAGAACGGGTACCGGTGCGGAAGGTGTTCCATGATTTCGTAGATATCGAGAGCGCTCAACGTGTCCTACCCCTTGTTCTTTACCTTATCGAACCGCTTCTCGAGTTCCTTGAGGCGGCGTGAAATCTCGTCCAGTTTCTTGAAGCGGACCGCGTTGCGATGCCAGTTTCGATTCGTGTCCAGGGGGATGCCCGACGAATAGACCCCCGACTCGCGAATCGGGCTGGTCACCATGGACATCGCCGTAATCGTCGTCCCGTCGGCGACACTGATGTGCCCGCCGATACCGACCCCGCCCGCAATGGTGCAGTGCTTGCCGATCGTGCAGCTGCCGGCCAACATGGCCGCGGCGGCAATGGCCGTATGTGCGCCCACGTGGGCGTTGTGTCCGATCTGGATCAAGTTGTCGAGCTTGACGCCCTCTTCGATGATCGTATCCTCGATCGCGCCGCGATCGATGGTGGTATTGGCCCCGATCTCCACATCGTCGCCGATACGTACCGAACCCAGCTGAGGCACCTTCACCCACACGCCCTCATCGTTGGCCAGGCCGAAGCCATCGGCCCCCAATACGACACCCGGATGGATAAGCGCCCTCGCCCCGACGGTCACGTCCCGGCCAATGGTCACTTGCGCGACCAATGTACTGTCGGCGCCGATCACCGCGCCCGACTCGATCACGCATCCCGGACCGATGTAGACATTCTCGCCGATGCTCGCGCCCGAGCCGATAAAGCTGTTCGCACCGATACTGGTCGAATCGGCCACATGGCAGCCGCCCTCCACGACCGCCGAGGGATGAACGCCGAAGCGGCGCGGGGGCTCGTCCGCGACCAGCCCGGCGATGCGCGCATAAGCCAGATAGGGGTCCTTGACGACGATCGCGTTGCCGTCATAGTCGGCCAGGTCCGACTCGGTGAGGATCACCGCCGAGGCGGCGGTCTGAGCCAGGTACTGGCGGTAAAGTCCGCTCGCCAGGAAGGCGATCTGACCTTCGCTCGCGCGCTGCAGCGTGCCCACCCCGTCGATCAGGCATTCGGGATCGCCGACCAATCTGCCCGCAACGCTCTTCGCCAATTCGTCGAGACGATGCTTCACCGGCTTGGTTTCCGTACCGCCTCAGTTACCGTCTGAGGGCGCCGTCTTACCGGAGGTGCCGTTTTTAAATTGGTCGCGCAGCACCTGCAAGACCTTGGCCGTGATGTCGACCCGTTGACTCGCATACAAAACGCTGTTGTCGCCGACGATGATGTCGAATTTCTGTTCTTTCGCCAGCTTTTCAATGGCCTTGAGGACCAAACGCTGCAGCTTCCCCAGTTCCTCATTGCGTCGAATATTGAAGTCTTCTCTGAACTCCTGCTGGGAGCGCTTGATATCGCGTTTTTGGGACAGGATTTCGCGCTCGATCTCGCGGCGCTTGCCCTCGTTCATGATCGCGCTGTCGGTGCTCAGCTTGTCCTCGAGTTTCTTGAGCTTTTTCTGCGACTTGACCAGCTCCTTGTCGCGCGGCGCGAACTCGTTTTGCAGCTTCTTTCGGGCATGCTCGGCCTGGGGTGCCTGCTCCAGGACCTTGGCCGTATTGACGAAGCCCACCTTGAGCTCGTCGGCCGCGGCCGCCGGCCCCCACCAACCGGCCGCAATCAGCAGCAGGGCGAACAACCACCGGTAATATCGCAGGTTTGACTGCACGTCTGTCCTCGGGCTAAGTGCTAGAACGGCGAACCCAGCGTGAACTGGAAGGCCTGGGTATCGTCGCCCGGCTTGGCGTTCAAGGGGCTGGCCAGGCTGAACTTCAAGGCGCCGACCGGCGTCAGCCAGATCATCGACACACCGGCCGAGTAACGCATGTTGTTCAAATCGATACCCCCGTTGGTCGTATCGTAGACCTGGCCGCCGTCCAGGAAGGCGCTCAACCGGACGGATTTGCTATTTTTCGCAAAGGGGCTGGGAAAAATCAACTCCATATTGCCCACAACCCGGGCATTGCCGCCGATGGGGTCGTTGGTATAGGGGTCCCGCGGGCCCAGGCTGTTGGATTTGTAGCCCCGGACCGAGTTGCTGCCGCCGGCGTAGTAATTCTCGAACGGCGGCAGGGTCTTGCTCTTCCCGAACCCGCTCCCGTAGGCCAGCTGCCCGTCCAGTGACAGGCTTATGCTCTTGGTGACCGGGAAATAATGCTGGGCCCGGAGGCTGAGCTTGTAGAATTCCAGATCGCTGGGCGGCACCGACACGTTGGAGGACAGGACCATGATGCCCCCGCGGTCGGAGAAGATGGCCCGGTTGCGGGTATCGCGGCTCCAACTGGCGTTGAGCTTGTAGCTGCTGTACTTGTTGCCGTTTTGGGTGACGAAGTCCTTGATCGCCTGCGCCGTATTGGTTCCGGTCAGCAGCTCCGTGCGCTCGTAGCCCAGGCCGAGACTCACCCGGTCGCTCTCGCTCATCGGTATGCCGTAGGTGACCGACCCGCCCTTGCTGTTGGTCGTGTAGTTCGTCAGCGAGGCCTGGGCGGCATCCACGGAGCGCGAATAGATCTTGAAGCGCCGGCTCACGCCGTCGAGGGTGTAATACGGGTTGGTGTAGTCGATGCTGTAGAGCTTGGTGACCTGACTGTTGTTGATGCTCGCCGCGACGCGCTTGCCCGTACCCAGGAAATTGTCCTGCGTCACGCTGAAGTTCACCAACACGCCCTGGCTGTCCGAATAACCCACGCCGGCCTGCAGGCTGCCCGTTGGGCGCTCGGACACGTCGTAGTTGAGATCCACCTCGTCGCCGGTACCGGGCACGGGCGGCGTCTGGACATTCACGCTGTCAAAATAGCCCAGGCGGTCCAAACGGGTCTTGGAGCGCGCAATCTGGTCGGTCGACATCCAACCGCCTTCCATCTGGCGCAGCTCGCGGCGAATGACCTCATCGCGCGTGGTCCGGTTGCCCGTGATGTTGATGCGGCGCACGTAGACACGCTTGCCCGGGTCGACGAAGAAGGTCAGCGCGACCTTGCGGGACTTCTTGTCGATATCCGGCACGGCGTTGACGTTGGCGAAGGCATAACCGACCCCGCCGAGGCGATCCGAAATGGCCTTGGTACTGCCGGTGACCAGGCTTCTCGAAAACGTGTCGCCGGCGTGGATCTTGAGGAGCTTGCGCAGCTGCTTTTTGGGCAGGATGAGGTTGCCCGCCAATTTCACCGAGCTGACGGTGTATTTGTTGCCCTCGCTCACGTTGACGGTGACGTAGACGTCCTTTTTGTCCGGTGTCAACGAGACCTGGGTGGAATCGATATTGAAATTGATGTAGCCGTTATCGAGGTAATAGGAGCGCAGGGTCTCCAGGTCCCCCGACAGCACCTGTTTGGAGTATTTGCTGGCGCCGGTGAAGAAACCGACCTTCGGCAGCTTGAGCAGGTCCAGCAGGTCCGACTCGCTGAAGGCGTGGTTGCCGACGATATTGACCCGATGGATCCGCGCGGCGTTACCCTCGGCAATGGAGATCTTCACATCGACGCGATTGCGCGGCAGCGGTGTGACGTCCGTCTTGATGGCCACCGCGTACTTGCCGAGGCTGTAGTATTGGCGCCGCAGTTCCTGCTCGATGCGATCGAGCATGGACCGATCGAACACCCTTCCCTCGGCCAGGCCGATCTGTTTCAACGAGTCGTTGAGTTGGTCCTTGGGGATCGCGCTCGCCCCGGTGATCGAGACATTGGCAATCGCGGGCCGCTCGGCGACGAACACGACCAGGACGTCGCCTTCTCGCTCCAGGCGCACGTCCTTGAAAAAACCGGTCTTATACAGGTCCTTGATGGCCTTGGCGGCCAGCCGATTGTTCAGGCGATCGCCGACCTTGACCGGCAGGTAGTTGAACACCGTGCCGATGGAGATGCGCTGCAGCCCCTCCAGGCGGATATCCTTGACGGTAAACGGCTCGAAGGCATAGGCGGGCGCCGCCAAGATATAGCACAACAGCAGTACCCAGAGATATTTCTTCATGAAAAACCGCGTTACTTCTTGTTGTTATCCGAAAAGACGTGCGATGTCGTTGTAGAAAGCCAAGGTCATCAGCATCAACAGCAGTACGATGCCGATTCGCTGTCCGACCGCCTCGGTTTCCTCCGAGACGGGCCGCCCCTTGACGATCTCCACGATGTACCAGAGCAGGTGCCCGCCATCGAGGATCGGAATGGGCAGCAGGTTGAGGATGCCGAGACTGATACTGACGATCGCAATGAAATCCAGGTAAGGCATGGGACCGGCGCTGGCCGACTCCCCCGCCAGATGAGCGATATTGATAGGACCGCTGAGATTCTTGACCGAAGCCTGGCCGACGATCATCTTGCCGAGCATCTTCAGGGTCAGCGTCGACATCTCCCAGGTCTTGTGCAGCGACTGGCCGATGGCCGCGAGCGGGCCGTAGCGGTAGGTCGCCTGCATGCTCTGAGGGATGGCCGCGCGCTGCTTGGGCAGGATGCCCATTTGGCCGACGGTCTTGCCGTCTTCCTTGACGCTGCGCAACTTGACCGGAATGGTCTTTTGCAGCCCGCCGCGCATGACGGTGACCTTCACCGTCTGGCCGGCCAGCGGGTGGACCCGCACGACCAGCAGGTGCCAGGAGTGAATCGGCTCGCCGTTGAGGCGAATGATGCGATCCCCGGCCCGCAGGCCGGCCAGCTCCGCCGGCGAGCCCTCCTGGACCTTGCCGATCACGGTCTCGATCTTCGGTCGCCACGGCTCGATGCCCAGGGCGTCGAACAGCCGGCCCGGGACCTCGTCCATGTTGACCTGTTCGAGATTCAGTTTGACGTCGTGCACGCTGCCGTCGGCCTCGCGCACGGCCAGCGTGGCCACGCTGCGGTCGATCGCGGCGGGCAACAGGGCCTGCATCGCGGCCGTCCAGGTCGGCGTGTCCTGACCGTTGACCTTGACGATCTCCTGATTGCGATGCAGCCCGGCCTGCGCCGCCGGCGAGTCGGGCGTCACGGCGTTGATCTGGGGGCGCACGCCGCCCAGGCCGATGACGAACACCAGCCAATAGATCAGGATCGCCAACAGGAAGTTGAACAGCGGCCCGGCCAGCACGATGGCAAAGCGCTTGGCCACGGGCTGGCGATTGAAGGCGCGCGGCAGATCGGCCTCGGCCACCTCGCCCTCGCGCTCGTCGAGCATCTTGACGTAGCCGCCGATGGGCAGTGCCGCGATCACGTATTCGGTGCGATCGCGGCCGGCGACGAAGCGCCACAGCGGTTTGCCGAACCCGATCGAGTAACGCAGCACCTTCACGCCCAGGCGCTTGGCCACCCAGAAGTGACCGAACTCGTGAATCGCGATCAAAACGGAGATGGCGACGAGGAAGGCGACGATGGTGAAAAAGAGGCTACCTAGCATGACCGTTCATTTGACGTAATTTGTCACCCGTTGTTCCGCCGCCGTCCGAGCCCGTCGATCATCGGTCAGGATGACCTCCAAGGCATCGGCCTCGCGCGGGCCTATTTCCCCGAGCACGTCCTCGATGACGCGCGGGATACCGGTAAAACCCAAACGCCCCTCAAGGAAGGCCTGGACCGCCACCTCGTTGGCCGCATTCAACACCGCCGAGGCCGTGCCCCCCGCCTCCATCGCCTCGGCCGCCAGGCGCAGACAAGGAAAACGACGCAGGTCCGGGCGCTCGAAGTCCAACCGCGCCACGGCGAAGATGTCCAGGCTCCCCACACCGGAGGTCATGCGCTCCGGCCATGCCAGGGCGTGCGCGATGGGCGTTCGCATGTCGGGATTGCCCAACTGCGCCAAAATGGAGCCATCGTCGTATTCTACCATGGAATGCACGACGCTTTGGGGGTGCAGCACCACCTCGATATGGGCCGGCGTGGTGTCGAACAGCCAGCAGGCCTCGATGACCTCCAGGCCCTTGTTCATCATCGTGGCCGAATCGACCGAGATCTTGCGCCCCATGCTCCAGTTCGGATGCGCCACCGCCTGTTCGGGCGTGACCGCCTCCAGGTCCGCCAGGGGCGTGGTGCGAAACGGCCCGCCCGAGGCGGTCAGCAGGATCCGGTTGACCCCGACGGCATTCAGCCCGCGGGCGAAATCGGTCGGCATGCATTGGAAGATGGCATTGTGCTCGGAGTCGATCGGCAGCAGCTCGGCCCCGCTGGCCCGGACCTCGTCCATGAACAGCCGGCCCGACATGACCAGGGCCTCCTTGTTGGCCAGCAGCACCCGCTTGCCCGCCCGGGCCGCGGCCAGGGTCGGCTGCAGCCCCGCGGCGCCGACGATGGCCGCCATGACATAATCCACCTCGTCCAGCGAGGCCAGGCGGCACAGGCCCGCCTCGCCGGCCAGGACCTCGATCTCCGGGGCCTCGGCGCGCAGGCGCTCGGCCAGGCGCTCGGCGGCCGCGGGGTCGGCCATCGCCGCATAGCGCGGGCGGTGGGCCAGGCACTGTTCGTAGAGCCGGTCGACCCGGTCGTGGGCGGTGAGCGCCACGACCCGGTAGCGCTGCGGGTGACGGGCCAGGACATCCAGCGTGCTGAGCCCGATGGAGCCGGTGGCCCCCAGTATCGTCACGCCCTTGGATGTACTCGTTGGGATCGCGCTCACTGCGGCAGCCCCAGGGCCAGCATCCCGAGCATGAACACCGGCGCCGCGGCCGTCAGGCTGTCGATGCGATCCAGCATCCCCCCGTGACCGGGCAGCAGATGGCTCGAATCCTTCACGCCCGCCTGGCGCTTGAACAGGCTCTCGATCAAGTCGCCCAGGATCGAGAAGGCCACCGTGACCAGGCACAGCAATGCGAACAGGATCACGTAGCGCGGCGTCATATCGAACACCGGGGCGGCCAGCACGGCCAGGATCACCGTGCCCGCCAGCGCGCCCCAGACCCCTTCCCAGGTCTTGCCCGGACTGACCCGGGGCGCCAGCTTGTGCCGCCCCCAGCACCGACCGGCGAAATAGGCCCCGCTGTCGGCCACCCACATCAGCAACAGCAGAAACAACACGAGGTACCGGCCCAGGCGCTCGCTGCCGGGCAGCGACACCATGCCCAAGGCCACCAGCGCGGTCCAGGGGGCCACCAGGACCACGATGCCGACCATCGCCCCGGAGAGCCGCCCGCGCATCGGCCCGTGCATCGATTCGGAGCCGCGCCCGTCCGGCATCCCGGCCGGCGCCTCGTCCGCGCCCCGGTAACGCGCCACCAGGCGCACCGCCAACAACCACCACAACACCGCCAGCCCCAGCAGTACGGGCAGGGCCCAGTCCTCCAGGCTCACGCTGGCCCCGGCCAGCGCCATGCAGGCCAGGATGAACAACACGTAGCCCGCCCGCGCCCAGGGACGGTCAAGGCCGCACAGCCGCCCCCACTCCCAGGCGCCGATGCACATGGCGGCCGCGAGCCCCGCGGCATACCAGATCTCGGGCAGCGCAATCACCCCCCAGACCACCAGGGGCGCCAGCACCAGCGCCGTCAGCACGCGCAGCCTAAGCATCCTCGAGATTCTCCACCTGCTCGCCCGTGCGCCCGAAGCGGCGCTGGCGGTTGGCAAAGGCCGCCAGCGCCTCGTCCAGCGCGCCGCGATCGAAATCCGGCCACAGGGTGGGCGTGAAGTAGAGCTCCGTGTAGGCCAGGTGCCAGAGCAGGAAGTTGCTGATGCGCTGCTCGCCGCCGGTGCGGATGAACAGGTCGGGCTCGGGCAGGCTGGGCAGGGACAGGCAGCCCTGGAAGGCGCTCGCATCGATGTCGGCGGGGGCGAGTTCGCCGCGCTGGATACGCTCGCTGAGTTGGCGCGCGGCCTGCAGGATGTCCCAGCGCCCGCCGTAGTTGGCCGCGACGTTGAGCACCAGGCCGTCATTGTCGCGGGTCAGCGCCTCGGAGGATTCGATGCTTGCCTGCAGCTTGGGGGCGAAGGCGCTGCGATTGCCGATGATACGCAGGCGCACGTTGTTGCGGTGGAGCTTGCCGACCTCGTGCTCCAGGGCGGTGAGAAACAGCTCCATCAGCAGGCCGACTTCCTTTTCCGGCCGGCGCCAGTTCTCGCTGCTGAAGGCGAACAGGGTCAGGACCTCGACCCCCAGCTCCACGCAGGCCTGGACCGTGCCGCGCACCGCCTCCACGCCCGCGCGATGGCCCGCGAAGCGCGGCAGGCTGCGCCGCTTGGCCCAACGCCCGTTGCCGTCCATGACGACGGCGATATGCCGGGGAATCGGGGGCGCGTCGGCCGTGTCCTGGTTGGCGGTGTTGTCAGTCATGCCCTGCTCGTGTTCCTCGACGTCGAACGCCGTGTCTGCGATGGACGTTCCGGGGGATCGGCGCTGGGCAGCAGCGCCTTGGGCGGCGTGTCACCGCAAGCAGGGGGCGACGCGCCTTCGGCCTTCGACCCCGTCCGCTCGCGCCGTCAGTTCACGCCCGCGATACGCTGTAAAACGTCGTGGCCCGGTGCGCTCCGGGTGCAGATACCAAACTCAACGGCACTGCTTAGATTTCCATCAGGTCCTTTTCCTTGGCCTCCAGCACCTTGTCGACCTCGGCGACGTACTTGTCGGTGAGCTTTTGGACGTCGTCCTGGGCGCGGCGTTCGTCGTCCTCGCTGATCTCCTTTTCCTTGAGCAGTGACTTCAGATCGTTGATGACATCGCGGCGAATATTGCGAATGGCCACCCGTGCGCCCTCGCCCTCCTGGCGCACCAGGCGAGTCATGTCCTTGCGCCGTTCCTCGGTCAGCGGCGGCAGCGGCACGCGAATGACGTTGCCGGCCGAGGCCGGGTTGAGCCCCAGATCCGAGGTCATAATCGCCTTTTCGACCGCCTGCACCATGGAGCGTTCCCAGGGTGTGACGGTGAGCGTGCGCGCGTCCTCGACGCCGATATTGGCGACCTGGCTGAGCGGCACTTCCGAGCCGTAATACTCAAGCGTAATGTGATCCAACAAACTGGTATGGGCACGGCCGGTGCGCAGGCGCGAGAGCTCATGGCGGAGCGATTCCACGCTCTTGCCCATGCGCTTCTCGGCGTCTTTTTTCAGATCGTCAATCATGCGCCTTCTCCAGATTTGGCCCCGGCCCCCGAGTCGGCCCCGGACTCGACCAGGGTCCCTTCGTTCTCGCCCATGACGATACGCATCAGGGCACCGGGCTTGTTCATGTCATAGACACGGATGGGCATGTCGTGGTCCCGGCACAGCACGATGGCCGTGGCGTCCATGACCATCAGCTTCTTTTCGATCACCTCGTCGTAGGTGAGCCGGTCGTAGCGCACCGCCGCGGGGTCCTTTTCCGGGTCGGCCGAATACACCCCGTCGACCTTGGTCGCCTTGACGACCAGATCGGCCTTGATCTCCACGCCGCGCAGGCTGGCCGCCGAGTCGGTGGTAAAGAAGGGGTTGCCGGTGCCGGCGGCGAAGATAGCCACCCGCCCCTTTTCCAGATGGCGGATGGCGCGGCGGCGGATATAGTCCTCGCAGACCTGATGGATGGGCAGGGCCGACATGGTGCGCACGTGCAGGCCCTCGCGCTCGAGGGCGTCCTGCAGCGACAGGGAGTTGATCACCGTGGCCAGCATGCCGATCTTGTCGGCCGTGGCCCGTTCCATGCCGGCGTTGGCCAGGCTGACGCCGCGGAAGATGTTGCCCCCGCCGATGACCACGGCCACCTGCACGCCGACCTCGGTCAGCTCGCGGACCTCGCGCGCCACCCGGGTGAGCACCTCCGGGTCGATGCCGAAGCTGCGCTCGCCCATCAGGGCCTCGCCGCTGAGCTTGAGCAGCACGCGGCGGTATTGGGGGCCGGACTGACTGGCCGGCGGCAGGTCGGCGGCGTCCGCGTCAGCCACGCTCAGCCTCCGCGGACCTGGGCCATCACCTCGTCGGCGAAATTCTCCGACTTCTTCTCGATGCCCTCGCCCACCTCAAAGCGCACGAAGCCGTTGACCTGGGCCCCGGCGTTGGCGAGCAGCTTCTCGACCGTGGTATCCGGGTCCTTGACGAAGGGCTGGCCCAGCAGGGTGATCTCCTTGAGGTACTTCTTGATCCGCCCCTCGACCATCTTGGCGACGATGTCCTCGGGCTTGCCGCTCTCGGCGGCCTGGGCGGCGAAGATCTCGCGCTCCTTGTCGATGGTCCCGGCGGGCACATCGGCCTCGCTGACGCACACCGGCCGGCTGGCCGCGATGTGCATCGCCAGGTCGCGGGCCAGTTCGGTGTCGCCGCCCTGCAGATCCACGACCACGCCGATCCGGGTGCCGTGCAGATACACGCCCAGGGTGCCGGCGGTCTCGATCACCTGGAAGCGGCGCACGGCCATGTTCTCGCCGATCTTGGCCACCAGGGACTTGCGCGCCTCCTCGACCGTGGTCGCCTCGCCGTCGGTGAGCGCCATCGCGCTCAGGGCCTCGACGTCGGCCGGCCGGTCGGCCAGCACGCGCGAGGCGACAGCGTCGGCAAAGCCGATGAAGTTGTCGTCGCCGGCGACGAAATCGGTCTCGCAGTTGACCTCGACGATGGCCGCCTGCTTGCCATCGCCGCTGGTGGCCACCACGATGCGGCCCTCGGCAGCGGTGCGCCCGGCCTTCTTGTCGGCCTTGGCCTGACCGGACTTGCGCAGCTGTTCGACCGCCGCGTCGATGTCCCCGTCGGTTTCCACCAGGGCCTTCTTGCACTCCATCATGCCCGCCCCGGTACGTTCGCGCAGTTCTTTGACCAGCGCCGCAGTAATAGCCATGTTCATATCCTCTCTAAACGAATACCGTCAGGATAGCATCCCGCCGCGACAGACCCGCTCGGCCCAAGGGCACCGGCGGTCGTGCCAGGGCGCGGCCGGGACGGCCGCTTCGATGCGCCTCGACAGCGGCCCCGGCGGGGCGCTGCGAATCGTTTGCTCCACTTCGAAAAAGGGGGCAGCGCCCCCTTTCCCGTTCCTCATTGCCTGGCGCCGAAAGCGGGCCCTTATTCGGACGCCGCCTCGTCGCCCGCGGGGCTGTCGGCCTCGGCGGCCTGGTCCGCGACTTCGGCCTTCTCGCCCGCCTCGACCTTCTCGGCCGGTTCGGCTGTCTCGCCCGACTCGACCTTCTCGGCCGGTTCGGCCTTCTCGCCCGACTCGGCCTTCTCGGCCGGTTCGGCTGTCTCGCCCGACTCGGCCTTCTTGGCCGCGGTCTTCTTGGCGGCCGTCTTCTTCTTGGCCGTGGACTTCTTCGCCGTCGTCTTGGCCTTCTTCTTGGCCGCGGCCCCGGAAGGCGCACCGGCCTCGTCGAGCTCGACGAAGTCGTCGGCCTTGCCGCCGGCGGCCAAATGGGAGACCGACTCACGCCCGGTCAGCACGGCCTCGGCGGCGCTGCGCACGTAGATCTGCACGGCGCGGATGGCGTCGTCGTTGCCGGGGATCATGTAGTCCACGCCGTCGGGACTATTATTGGTATCGACCACGCCCACGACCGGGATGCCGAGCTTGGTGGCCTCGCTGATGGCGATATTCTCGTGGCCGACGTCGATGACAAACAGGGCATCGGGCAGGCCCGGCATGTCCTTGATGCCGCCCAGGCTGCGCTCGAGCTTGTCCTTCTCGCGGCGCAGCATCAGGACCTCTTTCTTGCCCAGGCGATCGAAGGTGCCGTCCTCTTCCATCACCGAGAGATCCTTGAGGCGCTTGATGGACTGCTTGACCGTCTTGAAGTTGGTCAGCATGCCGCCCAGCCAGCGGTGATTGACGAAGGGCATGCCGCAGCGCACGGCCTCTTCCTGGATGACCTCGCGCGCGGCGCGCTTGGTACCGACGAACATGACGGTACCGCCGTTGGCCGTCAGCGAGCTGATGTAGTTCATCGCGTCGCTGAACAGCGGCAGGGTCTTTTCCAGGTTGATAATATGGATTTTATTGCGGTCCCCGAAGATAAAGGGGGCCATCTTGGGGTTCCAGAAGCGGGTCTGGTGGCCAAAGTGCACACCGGCCTCCAGCATCTGGCGCATCGTCACGTCTGCCATGTATAGTCTCCTACGGGTTCAGCCTCCATACACCCCATATGCCAACCCCCGGACCGGTCTGACCGTGCCGAGAGCACCCGGGCATATGTGTCGGTGCATGTGTGGATTTGACCCCACGCGAATGGGGTATATTCAGTGCCGCTGGCGCCTCCCGGACCCGGCCTGGCGACCGGAAGCCCCGGAAGGGCGAAAACGGCGTGGATTTGCCACTCAAGCGCGCGCTTTATACCATAAACGGCCTGGGACAACAAATTGGGCGCGTTCCGGGGCGCCCCTCGGCAGGGGGCCGGCCTGACCGGACGCGAGTTCGCCCAGGCACGGCGCCCGGCGCCAATGCCGCCCCTGCGGTCCCGGTATCCCACCCAGCCCCTGAACCGGCCCGAAACGGCCCACGAGCCCGGCCGCCCCGACCTTGCCGACGGGCGCCGCGCTCCCAGACAACGGCGGAATATATGAGTGTCACAATCAAGACCCCGGAAGAGATAGAGAAGATGCGCGTGGCCGGCCGCCTGGCGGCCCAGGTCCTGGAGATGATCGGGCCCCACGTGCAGGCCGGGGTGACCACCGGCGAGTTGGATCGCCTCTGCCACGACTACATCGTCAACGAGCAGCAGGCGATCCCGGCGCCGCTGAACTATCACGGCTTCCCCAAATCGGTCTGCACCTCGGTCAACCATGTCGTCTGCCACGGCATCCCCGGCGACAAGAAGCTCAAGAAGGGCGACATCGTGAATATCGACGTCACCGTCATCAAGGACGAATTCCACGGCGATACCAGCAAGATGTTCTTCGTCGACAAGCCCTCGGTGCAGGCCGAACGGGTCAGCCGCATCAGCTACGAATGCCTGAAACTGGGTATCGAGATGGTCAAACCGGGCGTGACGCTCGGCGACATCGGCCATGCGATCCAGACCCACGCCGAGAAGAACAACTGCTCGGTGGTGCGCGAATACTGCGGCCACGGCATCGGCCGCGGCTTCCACGAAGACCCCCAGGTCCTGCACTACGGCACCCCCGGCACCGGCATGGTCCTGGAGCCCGGCATGACCTTCACCATCGAGCCGATGATCAACGCCGGCAAGCGTCAGGTGAAGCTCCTGCCCGACGGCTGGACCGTCATCACCAAGGACCGCGCACCCTCGGCCCAATGGGAACACACCATTCTCGTCACCCCCGACGGCCACGAGGTCCTCACCCGCCGGCGCGAGGAAGATTTCTGACGTGCACGCCCAGGTCCGACCCTCCCTGCTCGACACCGCGGCCCTGGAGGCCGCGCTGGACGCCGACGGCCCGCCGATACGGACCTATCGCGAAGCCCTGAACAGCGCCCACGAGGACCTCAAGTCGCGCTTTCTGGCCGGCGAGCCGGTCGTGCCCCTGGTACACGCCCGTGCCCGGGTCATCGACCAGGTCCTGGCCCGCACCTGGGAGCGCTTCTTCACCCAGGAGGATGACATCGCGCTGATCGCCGTCGGCGGCTACGGGCGCGGCGAACTGCACCCCGGCTCGGACATCGATCTGCTCCTGCTGCTCGGCGCCGAGACCGCGGCCGAGACCATGGCCGAACCGATCGAATCCTTCCTCACCTTCCTGTGGGACATCGGCCTGGAGGTCGGCCACAGCGTGCGCAGCGTCGGCGAATGCATCGATGAGGCGGCGCGCGACATCACCGTGGCGACCAACCTGCAGGAGGCGCGGCTGTTGATCGGGGCGCAGGCGCTGTTCGACCAACAGCGCGCGGCCTGCGGCCCGGACCACATCTGGCCGAGCCGCGAGTTCTTCGCCGCCAAATGGCAGGAGCAGATCGAACGCCACCACAAGTACCACGACACCGCCTACAACCTGGAGCCCAACATCAAGGAAGGGCCGGGCGGGCTGCGCGACATCCAGATGATCGGCTGGGTCGCCAAGCGCCACTTCGACGCCGCGACCCTGCACGACCTCGTGGCCCACGACTTTCTCACCGAGCAGGAATACGACTCGCTCATGCAGGGGCAGACGTTCCTGTGGCGCATCCGCTTCGGGCTGCACACCCTGGCCGGGCGGCGCGAGGACCGGCTGCTATTCGACCATCAGCGCACGCTGGCCGCGCAGTTCGGCTACCGCGACGACGAGCACCGCCTGGCCGTCGAACTCTTCATGAAGGACTACTACCGTACCGTCATGGAGCTCAACCGCCTGAACGAGATGCTGCTGCAGCTGTTCCAGGAGGAGATCCTCTACGCCGAGGACTCGGGCGAGCCGGTCGAGCTGACCCGCCGCTTCCAGAGCCGCAAGGGCTTTTTGGAGGTCACGCACGAGCGCGTGTTCAAGCGTTATCCCTTCGCCCTGCTCGAGGTATTCCTGCTGCTCGAGCAGCACCCCGAGATCAAGGGCGTGAGGGCCAACACCATCCGCCTCATCCGCGACCACCGCTATCTCATCGACGAGAGCTTTCGCTCCGATCTGCGCGCGCGCAGCCTGTTCATGGAGATCCTGCGCCAACCCCACGGCGTGACCCACGAGCTGCGGCGCATGAACCGCTACGGTGTGCTGGCCGCCTACCTGCCCGTTTTCGCCAACATCGTCGGCCAGATGCAGCACGACCTGTTCCACGTCTATACCGTGGACGAGCATACGCTGACGGTCATTCGCAACCTGCGCCGGCTCACGGTGCCGGAGTTTCGCGGCGAATACCCGCTGGCCAGCACCATCATGGAGCGCATCCCCAAACCCGAGCTGCTCTATATCGCCGCCCTGTTCCATGACATCGCCAAGGGCCGCGGCGGGGATCACTCCGAGCTCGGCGCCTCAGACGCCGAGGAGTTCTGCCAGCAGCATGGGCTGAGCGCCTACGACACGCGCCTGGTGTCCTGGCTCGTGCGTTACCACCTGATCATGTCCATGACCGCCCAGCGACGCGATATCGAGGACCCCGCCGTCATCAACGCCTTTGCCCAGCAGGTGGGCGACCAGACGCACCTGAATTATTTGTATCTGTTGACCATGGCCGATATCCGCGCCACCAGCCCGACCGTCTGGAACTCCTGGAAGGATGCGCTGCTCAAGGAACTCTATCAATACACCACACGTGCTCTGCGCCGCGGGCTGGAAAACCCGCTGCTGGCCTCCGAGCGCGTGGAGGGCATCATGCAGCAGGCCCGCGAGCGCCTCGTCGCCGACGGCATCCCGGACGATGCCATTACCGAGCTTTGGAACGGCCTCGGCGAGGAATACTTCCGGCGCTATTCGGTCGACGAGATCGTCTGGCACTCGCGCTCGATCATCCAGACCCCGCCCGAGGAGCTGCCGCTGATCCTGATTCGCGAGGAAACCCACCGCGGGGGCACCGAGATCTTCATCCACATGCGCGAACACTCCGGCCTGTTCGCCCTGACCAGCGCCATCCTCGACCAGCTCGGCCTGACCATCGCCGATGCGCGCATCATCACCTCCTCGAACGGACACACCCTCGATACCTTCATCGTGCTCGAGGAGGACGGCGTGCCCATCGAAGACGGCTACCGTCTGCAGGAGGTGCTGGACGTACTGCGCCGGCGCCTGTCCAACCCCGAGGCCAACGTCGCGGTCACGCGCCGGCTGCCGCGCCAGATGCGCCACTTCGAATTCCCCGCCCAGGTCCACTTCAGCGAGGACCACCGCAACGAGTGCACCATCATGGAAGTCGTCGCCCTCGACCGCCCCGGCCTGCTATCGCGCCTCGGCGCGGCCATGGTCGAGGCCGGCGTCAACCTGCGCACGGCCAAGATCGCCACCTTCGGCGAACGCGCCGAGGACATCTTCTTCATCACCGACGAGGCCAACCGGCCGCTGCGCGACCCCGACCGGCTCGAAGAACTCCGCCAGGCCGTCATCGACGCGGCCAATGATGCATAGCTAACAGCCTAGTTCCGCGAACCGGATTCTGTGGACGTAGGGAACTTTAGTTGGCAGT
>Ga0209918_1000950_pt1 | contig 17076 bp, 17 predicted proteins | sample SalPonD_shore_MG_FD_185712 | JGI IMG/M metagenome (GOLD analysis project Ga0209918, IMG submission 185712) | Salt pond soil microbial communities from South San Francisco under conditions of wetland restoration - Salt Pond MetaG... | ecosystem: Environmental > Aquatic > Marine > Intertidal zone...
TCTAATTAACTATTTACTATGGAAACGTTGGCACTATATCCCGGATCTTTCGATCCCATCACTTACGGACACCTGGACATCCTGGAACGAGCCACCGATCTCTTTGACAAGGTGATCGTAACCATTGCCATTAACAAGCGCAAAGAAACCGTTTTTTCGGGGGATGAACGAGAGGCGTTGATCAAGCGATGCCTGGAAGGAAAGGAATGGGCCACCAAGGTCGAAATTCAGCAGTTTACGGGTTTGCTGGTCGATTTCGCCAAAGAAAAAAATGCCCAGACTCTTGTGCGCGGCGTTCGGCAAATTTCCGATTTCGAGTACGAATTCCGCATGGCCCTCACCAACCGCCGGCTGGCTCCCGAAGTCGATACTATCTTTTTGATGCCTAACGAGCAACTTACCTTTATCTCTGCTTCGCTGGTAAAAGAAGTAGCTTACTGGGAAGGAGACCTCTCCTCTTTTGTGCCCAAGCATGTTGCTGATGCCCTGCATGAAAAATTTAAAGACGTGGAGAAGTGATTCAAGAGATCCGCAAGGGTTTCAACTTTGCGGATCCGAAAAACCTTTCAAAAAAAAGACATGCCAAGTTTTTAAAACTTGGCATGTCTGTCGCAGGCTGTTTAAAGTTCTTTACGCAAAATCAATTACACGGCTGCGGATTATCAGGGCTAATCGTACCACCGCTGGTCGTAGCTGTTCGCGTGCACGGTTGTACATACACCGATTGAATATCGCTGGCCGTTTCCCCGGCACTGTTGACCTCCAACTTCACCGCTTGATTTTCATATCCACCACTATTATAAAAGGTATGGCTGTAGGTTGAAGCTGTTGCTCCCGAATCCAAGATCCAGGATTGTTCGGGATAGGTACGGTAGTACCATTGATAACTGACCGATCCTTCCTGATGGGATACAGAACTGGTGAACATCGCAATATCCCCGGAATTCACGATCGACGGCCCATCCACAGAAACCTGAAGCGGTTCTTCATCGATGGCAATGGGATCCGGATCTCCGTCGGGGTCGTTGCTTACGGTGCCATCCAAGTCCACACTGCCTTTGACCAGCAGCAGCCCGGCCAGGTGCGGGGCAGCATAAGAGGTGCCGCTTGCTGTACAAGGCCCGTCAAACCCCATACCTACGCCACCACCAATTAAAAGCGATCGGATGCGTTCGCCGGGTTCACTGTACTCAATAGGGGGATTGCCATAATTGGAGCCAGCGTTATCATTTCCACAATGATCGTAATCAAAAATAACCGAAAATGCATCGCCTTGTCGAAAGGCTGAAACAGTCCAGACATTGGAATGCTCGACCCGGGCCGGAGATACATTATTGGCATTTTGCTTTTCATTACCGGCTGCAATGGTAAATTTCAGTCCACTATTGGCTGCATTAATAATAGAGTTTTCTAGGTCAGAAATACCAGTTGCATAAGAAGGAAATCCTAAACTCATATTAACTACATCACCAGAAGAAAAATTACCTGCGGCGTATTCAACGCCGGCTTTTACATCACCTACAAAGCAACCTCCATCCTGACCGCATACTTTTACGGCCACAACGGTAGCCCCGGCTGCCACGCCAACAGCATCCTGGCTATTAGCTTTGGCGGCTAATATGCCGGCCACATAGGTGCCATGGCCTAAATTATCATCCGCGCTTTCATTAGCAACAAATGAGGCACTACGGTTAAAATCCACATTTAAATCGGGATGATCCAAATCAATTCCGCTATCTAGGATCCATGCCGTTTTTCCCGTGCCGTCCAGCGGCCCTCCCACCCGGTTGACGCCCCATGGCGTTGTCTGGGTAGTAGCAACCATATTAGATTTATTAGAAAATGAGCCTATACTTTCTATTCTGCCGGTCTGAATGGCCTTGTAATAATAATCTTTTACCACATGATCAATCCGGGGATCCTTTCGAAGTTTTTCTACTTGTCCGGAAGTAAGATGCCCGACAAACCCATGTGAAGCCCACTTGTACTGATGGATAAGTGAATCCTTGGGAATGTCCAAAGAAGTTAAAACCACGTTTGTCTGCTCTACAGCTTGTTGGGCTGCTGATTGGTCGGAAATTCCCCGAGGCTGTTCCTTGAACATTACAATATACCGGTTGTCTGACCCCTTGGGATTGATTGCCTCCGACGCTGACTTAGTTGGGGCACTTAAAGAGACTTGATCATTAGGGGGGGGTTGTTATCTTTAACAATGGAACTTTTATCACATCCTGTAGCTAAAAGCATAACGAATGTGATCATACTAACGATAAAAAAAATAGATCGTTTCATAAGAACCTCTTTTTTTGAATGATGATTGGTTATTCAAGGTGGGTTCCCTAAAAAGCAAAGGAGGGCCTCTATAATAAAGAACAAAAAAACACCCTTTTGTTACGAAAAAATTTAAGAAAAATATTTATTAGGAATAATGACTATAATATTATGAGGTTTGGTGCCACTCCAATATTGTTTTTTTGCCTCTTGATTATGCTTACACTAACCCATTGTTCAACGGTTAGCAATAATAATAAAAAACGTATTCCGAATGGAACGTTTGCAAAATCAAATTTAGATAGCGGCAACATATTTGTTTTCTGCAAAAGGAATACTGTATTGTTTGCAGGAACCGATAAGGGCGTTTTCAAAAATAATTTCGCGAGCAACTCAAATAATTGGTTATATATTGGGTTGGGAACGGACAGTACAAGAGTTGTCGATATAATTGCCTGGAGTGAGCAAGAAATGATGGTGGCTCGCCGATTTGATAAATATAGTGCCCATAATAAGGTTCTTTTAAAAACAAATAATGGAGGCAAAAACTGGACTAAATTTGGTAATGGGTTTGAAGGCGAAGGCATTAATAAATTTGTTACCCACATAGCACTGTCTTCAGACAAACCAGACCGAATTTTTGCAATGGGTGGTCTGCCTATTGCACGTTCCACTGACCGGGGTCAAAGTTGGAAAGCCGTTTATAAAACTTGGAAGCTTGCCGCTTTCGGGGAATTTTTAAAAATAGATCGCAAGCATCCAAATATTATCTGGGCTGGTGGTGGCACAAATATTTTTACTACTCGTCTTGTGAAATCCACAGATGGAGGTGATACATGGCAATCTTTATCTTTATCACCTTACGACAATGGAACTGTTAATGGAACTGTTTATGATCTCATTATTAATGCTTCGAACTCAGATCATGTAATTGCCGGGTTGAATATTGGACTACATAAGTCCAACGATGGCGGCCAAACCTGGTCAGCGGTCTTTAGCAAGGCCAATATATACACGCTCACCCACAGCGCCCGTGATCCGGGCATCATCTATGCCAGCGGGCAGAATGCAGACGGTACCCTGTTCTTTGCTGCCAGCCAGGATTTTGGTGATCACTGGCAGACCGTTACCATGCCTGGCAGCCCAAACAGAATCTATGTCAACGATATGGTTTCGGTGATGCAGGATGGGCATGAGGTGCTCTATCTTGGCACCAATAAGGGGGTGTATAGCTACACGTTTGAGAAATAGGAATTGGAAAAAAATAATACTAACTCACCTGGTTTCGAAAACGTTGGGGATTCAAAAAGAAGTCCAAAAAAGAAACGGAACAACGATCATTCGTTCGCGTAGCATCCAAAGGGTCGTCTCTTTTGGGCCTGCGAGCAATATCAAGGAGACCGTGTCCGACTACCGGCGGATAGATTCGATTCCGTCCGCAAGACCGCGGACTCCACTCACTATGACATTACCGTTGGTTTGCGTAGGATCTAAAGTGTAATCCCTTAGCTGCCTGCACTAAAAAGAAATCTCATCCTGAACCATAGTTATGCCACCGGATACAGGTGTACAACAGACTAAACAAGTGTATTACCATTCAAGTAATTTGGCTTTATGCTTAGAATAAAGTTGCACCCATTATTTCTTCTTTGCCTGATTCTCCCGTCCCTTTTCGGATGTACCACCAGCTCCCATCCTCCTGATAACCTTTCGTTTGATACCGGGGAATGGCAACAAGCCGGACTGGATAGGGTTGCTATTAACAGCTTTAGTTCCTTAAGGGGATCCCTATACGCCGCCACCGAACACGGATTGTACATCACCTCCGGGGATAATGACACCACCTGGAACACCTTGGACTTGCGGCAGGACACCGTGCGAAAGGTAGTTTTTCTGCCTGGCAAGAAGCTGTTAGCAGCGGTCCGGATTTCTGATTGTTGCTTTGGCATTCCTTCTCTGTTTTTATCAACTAACCAAGGAGAAAACTGGGAGCCTTATATGAACGACTTTGGCGGGCCTACCGGCAAATATACATGGGTTGCATCCATAACAACACCATCCCAACCTTCGGATACCCTCTTTACACAGGCAAGTGGCGGTGCTATTGCCCGTTCGATTGATGGAGGAAGCCATTGGAAGATGGTAAATTATACATGGGATGCTTTTTCCGGGGATGGCAATTTTATTTTTGTTGATCCTTATTCAAAAAAGAATATATGGGCCGGAGGATCCAACGCCGTCTTTAGGCCCGAGCTTTATCACTCTAAAGATGGAGGCACCACATGGCAGCGCATTCCTGTATCTCCTGCTGGAGAAAGTAGTGTTTACGATCTGTTGTTAAAGCAAGGAAATAGCGATCACATTTTAATCAACATTGGCTACGGGCTTTTAAAATCTACGGACGGCGGCGAAAATTGGCATACTGCATGGAATATTAAAAATTTTGGTGTAAACACCCTAACCCACAGCGCCCGTGATCCGGGCATCGTCTATGCCAGCGGGCAGAACGCAGACGGTACCCTCTTCTTTGCCGCCAGCCGGGATTTTGGCGACCACTGGCAAACCGTTACCATGGCCAGCAGGCCAAACGGAATCTATGTCAACGATATAGTTTCGGTGATGCAGAATGGGCACGAGGTACTCTACCTCGGCACCAACAACGGCGTGTATAGCTATACGTTTGAGAGGTAGGAATTGGAAAAAGAATAATAGTAGCTCACCGGGTTTCGAAAGCGTTGGAAATTCAAAAAGAAGTCCCAAAAAAGACATGCCATATTTTCAAAATATGGCATGTCTTGCATTTCCAAATTACCTCCTACTTCCTTTAGAATAAAAGTACACTTTTTTCTATCTTATTTTATTATTTTAAATCCATCCTCAATCCAAGGTAAAACTTATGATTTCGAAGCGAGCACAGGCGGTTTCTCCATCCGAAACGTTAGCCATTTCTGCAAAGGCCAAAGAACTTAAACGCCAGGGGAAATCTGTCATCTCGCTAAGTGCCGGCGAACCGGATTTCCGAACCCCAAAACATATATGCGATGCTGCTATTCAAGCCATTAAAGATGGATTTCACGGCTATACTATGAATACGGGAACTCCGGAATTGCGCGAAAACATCTCGGCAAAGCTGCAAAGGGATAACAAATTGGAATACGCCCCCTCGCAAATTGTCTGTACCAATGGAGCCAAACAAGCGCTGGGCTTCAGCATGCTGGCCATGCTGGACGAGGGAGATGAAATGATTATTCCCGCCCCCTATTGGGTTTCGTACCCCCAAATGGCAAAACTGGCGGGCGCTACCCCGGTTACAATTCGAACCTCAATCGAGAATAATTACCGGATGACGCCAGAACAACTTGAAGAGGCCATTACGGATAAAACCAAGGCTTTAATTCTTTGTTCTCCCTCTAATCCAACCGGCACTCGTTATTCAGATAGCGATTTAAAAGCTCTGGCGGAGGTACTGGTCGATCATCCCCAAATTAATATTATCTCAGATGAAATTTATGAATACATTGTTTTTGAAGATGAGCACGTGGGTATCCTGAATGTGGCACCTGAGCTTAAAGAACGAACCGTTTTGATTAACGGCTTTTCCAAGGGGTTTGCCATGACGGGCTGGCGGCTCGGCTATCTGGCGGCACCACAGAAATTTAGTGATGCGGTAGCTAAAATCCAGAGCCAGGAAACATCAGCGCCCTCCAGTATTTCCCAAAAGGCCGGTGAGGCGGCTTACAGTAGCAGCTTGGATGCCATCTATGAAATGCGTGACGCTTTTAAAGAACGCCGTAATTACGTTTATGAAGAACTTTCCTCTATCGACGGACTCAAGTGCTTCAAACCATCCGGAGCGTTTTATGTGTTCCCGGATATTGGGGATTATCTGGGCAAATCAACTGCCGACGGAGATGCAATTGAAACTAGTACTGATTTATGCATGTATCTTATCGAGGAACACGGTCTGGCGGCTGTGCCAGGGGATGCATTTGGTGAACCTAACGGCATTAGGCTTAGTTATGCGGCATCCCGGGAAGAACTTGAGGAAGGAATGAATCGACTAAAAAAGGGATTAAGTCGATTAAAACAACCAACCCCTAAAACCTGAAAATTTGTACAAAGGAATGAGTTTGGCACATTTTATGCTATAGTACAGTGCTAAATAATAAAAACACTCGGAACTATGCCTACATACGAATACAAACGAGAAGACGGAACTACCTTTGAAGTAAAACAAAGTATCAATGACGAACCACTGGAAAAATGTCCCGAGACCGGGCAAAAGGTTAAACGCGTGATTACCGGGGGCGGTGGCGTTGTCTATAAAGGAGACGGATGGTACGTAACGGACTATAAAGACAGCGATCGCAAAGAAAAACGAGCCGAAGCAACACAATCATCATGTTCCTGTGGATCAGGTAACTGCTCAACCAACTAATTAGACCTCTACGAATTAACCAATCTGTGAAATCAGACCGCTCCAAAACTCACGAAGAAGCATTAGAGCAGTTTATATTGCTTTGGGGAGAAATGGCATCCGCCTGGGGCATCAACCGCACGATGGCACAGATTCATGCCCTTTTATACGCCGAGGCTGAACCCCTCGATACTGATACTATCATGAACTATTTAGATATCAGCCGGGGCAACGCGAATATGAATCTGCGCAACCTGCTACAGTGGCAACTGGTTCATAAAGTGCATTTTAAAGGGAAGCGGAAAGATTATTATACGGCCGAAAAGGATGTCTGGAATATAGTAGCCACCATTATCCGGGAGCGCCAGCAACGTGAGGTGGCTCCCATCCGTCATAACCTAAATGAATGCCTCGATTTGTTTGAGGATAAAAAAGATTTATCTAAAGAAGACCGGGCTTTTAAAAAACGAATTGAGAATTTTACAGAATTCCTGGAGATGTTTGAACGTTTTACCAGTGCCCTGCTTCCGTATATCAATAAGAAAAATCTGAAATTTCTTAAACAACTTGTAAAACTGGCCGAGATGAAACATTCGATCACTGGTCAAAAAGATTCAAATCTGCCGACTGCAAACGATGACTCCTAAATCAACCCGAGAGATTGGTAATGAAGGTGAGGAATTGGCTACTGCCTATCTGGAGTCAAAAGGATACACCATTCTTGACCGTAATTACCATTTTGAACATGCCGAGGTGGATATTGTCGCCTATGATAATGAAACGAGTATCGTATTTGCAGAAGTTAAAAAACGTTCGACTAACAAGTATGGTGAGCCAGAGGAATATATAGACCAGGAAAAAATTGATAACATCTATAAAGCTTCGGAAGCCTGGCTTTATGAGCGGAAGATGGATGGAGCCCCGGTTCGCTTCGATGTTATTTCTATTATCCAGAAGAATAATGAAGCACCCGATATCAAACACTTTGAAAACGCCTTCACCAAAGGACGTTAGTTTTTAATGGTTATTGGGTAATTGCCTTGATAACGAATAACAAATAACTATAACTATTAACAAAACCGCAGGGATTGTTTTTCATCCATAATTTGTGGATTTTGAATTAACTATTGGAATTGCATTGCCCTAAAATTAACTCCATGAACCTGCAGGTTTTAAACCCATTACGTTGGCGAAAATCTTTTTTGATCCTCATCCTTGTTGGATTTGTGGTCATTTGGTTCACTTTTCTCGATACGTACAGCATCTGGACACGCATTCAACTGAGTCAGCGTAAAGCCGAATTAAAAGCCAAAACCGAAAAACTTAAGCATGAGACTTTAGTGCTAAAACACAAGATCAAAAAGTTAAAAAGCGACCCTTTTCTACTGGAACGTATTGCCCGCGAAGAATACGGGATGAAGAAACCGGGTGAAACAGTGTACAAAATCAAAGAGGTTAAATAATAAAACTCTATTCTTCGCACTTCATTTCTTAATTCTTCTGCCTTATACTACGAAAGCCTAAATAGTGTTTAGGTATATCTTCTTCGTCTTTAATTTCGATATCAGCAACGCTTTCAAATGAATAGAGTACTCACATATCCGGCCAGTCTGTCCGGCTGGCGTTTTGGGCTGTTGCTGATATGTTTTTTTATAGGCACCCATCACCTGCTTTTGGCCCAGGACAGTACGGCCGTTCGCCTGGATACGACGCACGCGCAGGGACCTCCCTCCAAATTTATACGAGGTGGCCAACAAGTTTCGCGTCCTGGCGCAAATAGCGGAGCCGGCAAGCCCCAACAGGAAGGACAGGTTAACTTCCAGGCCAGTGATTCCCTTGTTTTTACGTTGGAAGGTAATCGTGTTGCCACTCTTTACGGCTCCTCTTCAGTGAACCACACTTCAGGGAAACTGACAGCAGGAAAAATATCAATGAATCTGGATAAGCACGTGGTAAGTGCTGAAACTGAAACTCCTCAAGATACCCTGTCACAGCCCGTACTCCAGCGAGAAAATGACCGGATTCGCAGTGATCGTATTGATTTCAATTACCAGACCCAAAAAGGTCGCTTTGAAGTTGCCCGAACTAAAATAAAAGATGGACAACTTATTGGGACAAAAGTTAAAAAGACGGGTAAGAATGTAATCTTCCTTAAAGATGCTATTTATTCCACCTGTCAGCTGGATCACCCCCACTACTACATCAAAGCCGATCGAATGAAAGTAGTGGATCAGGAAAAAGTGTTTTTCACCAATGCCAGGTTATATATCCTCGATATTCCTTACCCTCTCATTTTCCCCTTCGGTTATCTGCCGGGTAAAATTGACAAACATCAATCGGGTTTCCTAACGCCCACCTACGCATTCCAGCAAAAACAAACCCGGGGCTTAGGACTGCAAAATCTGGGCTGGTTCCAGTATTTTAACGATTACCTAACCGGTCAGGCATCAGTCGATATCTTTACCTCAGGCACTTATTTCTTTAATGCTAAAGCGAATTATAAGGTCAGGGATAAATTAAGTGGTAATATAAATATTGGATATTCTCATGAAAATTCAGGACTAGAACCTACCGATCCAGGTTTTAGAACAAATATACAGAAGAAAATAAGCATATCACACAACCAGCAGTTCTCTCCGTATGCCAGTCTCAGCTCTAGCATAAACTACCAGACTTCGCAATATTCCCAGCGCAATTCATACGATCCTAGCGAAATAGCCAAGACCCAAACGCGCTCGCATATTAATTATAGATATCGGGCTCCCAGCAATCTGTACAACTTCGATGTTGCTATACAGCAAAGCCAAAACCTATTTAATAACTCTGCGGATTTATCCGGTCCGAATATGAATTTCAGTCTTAAACGGCTCTCTCCCTTTGCCAGTAATCAACAAGGATCTAAAAAATCAAAATGGTACGAAACACTATCCCTTAAATATCGGAATAGCTTTAATTCAGAATACCATTTTAACCCCATCCGTGCTGACTCAGCGCGAATAAATTGGCTTGAAGCCCTTTTCAATCCTTCAAAATATCGGAAAGCCACAGGGAATAGCAATCATTATAAATATGGTTTCCGTCAGCAAGCTGATATCAGCATGAACCAATTGATTCCCAGCAAATTTTTAAATGTCAGCGCCGGAGCGAATTATTCCGAATATTGGTTCCCAACTACGATTAGGAAATCATTTAATGCCGATTCCAATAGCGTTGAAACAAACCAGGTGCGTGGTTTCTCGTCTGCACGAGATTTCAGCACCCATCTCAGCTTTTCTACCACATTATATGGCTTGATGAACGCTCACATCGGTAACTTCGAAAGTTTCCGCCACACGCTTCGCCCAACCCTTTCATTCAGTTATCGTCCAAATTTTGGCAGCGATTATTGGGGATATTACCGCACCGTACAAACGGATACTACCGGCCGAACCCAGCGTTATTCTATCTTTGAAAACCAGGTTTTCAATGGCCCATCGCAAGGCGAACAACGGGCTTTAAGTTTCAACCTCGATAACGTTTTTGAGGCCAAAAGAGTAAAGCGTGATTCCACTGGTGAGAAAAAAGAGAAAGTCGTTCGTCTTATTAACAATTTAAGCTTGAATACCAGCTATAATTTTGCTGCGGATAGTCTCAAACTCTCTGATCTCAATGCATCGCTCACAGCGAGTATTCTACCCGGCATGGATATACGAGCCAACGCAAATTTTAATTTTTACAAACGGGATTCCACTGGCAAAAAAATCGATCAATTTCTTATAGCGCATTCCAAAAAACCTTTCGAATTGACCCGTTTTAGTACCAGTACCAGTTATTCTTTTAAACTGGGTGGACAAGGCCTGAAAGTAAATACCGCACCCTATCCTGAACATTACGATCCACTAAATCAAAATATTTTCCACCCGGTCGATCCCCATTTTAATGACCGTCCAGTACAACCATACGACTCTCCGCTATCTTTTTCGATCAACTTTCGCTATAGCTGGACCTTAAATCCTCGTGGCAAGAATAATACACAGGCTCAAATAAATGCTAACAATATCAATTTAAAGCTAACCCCAAAGTGGAACTTCCGTACCCAGATCGGTTACGATTTTGTTAAAAAGAAATTGACTCCCACCCAGTTTTCCCTTAACCGGAATCTCCATTGCTGGAACCTATCATTCACTATGAATCCTTTTGGCGACCGGCAGTATTATTTCTTCTCTCTCAAAGTGAATTCCAGTCGGCTGCAAAGCATCTTTCAGAAATTACCCGGACTTAATAATCTTGAGCGAAGTTCAGGCAATGGACGAGGCGCTCCTCCAGGCTTCTACTAAGATTCTCCCCCGCGATTCTTCAGATACTTCACTACGTATTTCCCCAGTATATCAAACTCCAGATTTACCGTATCTCCAATTTTTTTACCCTGTAGATTGGTGTGCTCATAGGTATAGGGGATAATGGCCACTGTAAAAGTGTTGCCCTTTTCGTTAGCTACAGTGAGACTTATACCATCTACTGCAATACTGCCCCGCCCCACAATCAAATCTTTGTGCTCACCAGGATATTCAATGGTTAAAAGCCAATCGGTCCCTTCTTTTTCCATCGTTTTAATAGTTCCGGTAACATCGACATGCCCCTGCACCAAATGACCGTCCAGCAATTGATCAGGATGCAGCGACTGTTCGAGATTAACCGGATCACCTACCTTAAGATCCCCAATATTCGTTTTTCGAAGCGTCTCCTCGATGCTTTGCACTGTAAATGTTGCATCATCATGAGACGTAACGGTATGGCAAACGCCATTGATACTGATACTCTGATCAATACTTACTTCTTTGGCTATACCGGTGGCAATAGTGATTTCCCTGCCACCATTAAGAGATTTAATCTGCCTTATTTTTCCTAGTGATTTAATAATTCCGGTAAACAAAATGGATCTTCTTCTGATTCAGATTATAGACAACCCTGATATAATTAATGGGAACAAGATGCTTAGCCAGCATTGAAAAAACAAGCAATTAAGATCTTAACCTATTGACAGGCACACCATATTTTTAGAGGACTTTGCAAAACCGTGCTTTTGTCCAAATTCTGCATTTTCGTAATTTAATAATCCTCACGTATTGCTAATACGCTGCGGTTTTGAAATCATTCAGGCTTTGACTTTGACCGAAATCCCTGGTTTTTCAAAGCCCTCTTTTAAAAATATCCCGAAAATAGCAGATCATTACCGATCTGCCGCCACTGCACCTTGCGAAACTCCATAACCTCTGACATATGATTGATACCTACGCCCATTACTGATTTCGTACCGCCTCCCAGTATTTTCGGCGCAATAAAACATTCCACTTTATCCACCAATCGCTCTTGCAACAGTGCGGACGCCAGATTTTGCCCACCTTCTACCAAAACGGAAATGATGGGCAACCCTCCCAGCTCCCGCAGGGCTTGATTCAAATCTGTGTGCCCGTTCTTTTCTCCCACTAGCAATGTTTTTCCCCGGAAATAATCCGATTGCAGCATACTCAGCATGGGATCAGCTTCATTCTGGTATTTCTCTTTATTATGAGTTAATACGATCGTTTTTTCTTCGTACTGGTCGGTAAATAGATTGAGATCGCGCGGCAATTCCAACGCTCCATCCAGGACAATACGTTTAGGTTGTCGTCCTTCTACGTGGCGGACCGTCAAGCGCGGATTATCCATCAGGGCGGTGTTTCGACCTACCATCACTGCATCATACTTACTGCGCCATTTATGCACCAGTGCCCGGGATTCAGGACCGGTTATCCACTCCGAATCCCCATCCGGCGCCGCAATATAGCCATCTAGCGTCTGGGCAATTTTTAAGGTCACAAACGGACGATTAAACGTCTGGTAATGCAAGAAAAACTCATTTAGCTTCCTTGCCTCTTTTTCCATCAATCCTACATCTACCTGTATGCCCTGATCTCTCAAGTATTCAATGCCCTGCCCGTCAACTTTAGGTGTTGGATCTTCCATAGCTACCACAACCCGACTGATAGGCAAATCGCCCAGCATTTCGCAGCAGGGCGGTGTATTACCATGATGCGAACAAGGCTCCATTGTCACATATACTGTTGCCCCTTTTAAAAGGTCTTTATTCTTTACCGAATCTATTGCATTCCGCTCGGCGTGTGCCTGTCCGTATCGCTCATGAAATCCCTGTCCGATTTTTTTTCCCTCTTTCGATACAATAACGCTTCCTACCATTGGATTCGGCGAAACATAACCGGAACCACGCTCTGCAATTTCCAGAGCCAGACTCATCCATTTTTTATCGGTTTCTGTCATCTTACAGGAATTCGTATCTATTCATCACTTAATGTAGCAGTACAATCTCTATAAATAAAAATGGGCAAGAAGCATTCCCCTTGCCCACCAATCATCAATAAATAGTAATCTGTGATTCTTTATGAACTTCTCAACAACTGATCACGATTATCAACAATATCAGCCTCTTTCTTTAGCTGATCCAGCCACGTACTCATAAAGGCGGCTGCCTTTTGACGCTGTAATTGCTGCCGTATCTGTTGCCTTTGGGCAGAAGTCAGATTTCCGAGATCTGCTTTTTGAAGCTTGTTAACCTGAACGACAAAAGCCGCGCTAGTACCTTCAATCGCCTTTGAACGCTGGCCTTCTTTAAGACCAAAAACAGCGCCTATCACTTTTGGTTCACGTCCTGCACCTTCAATAGTAGCAGCACCCTTAGACAAGGATTCCACCTTCTTCACTTCCTTGCCAGCGGCTTCTGCCAGGGCTTGCATATCGCTATTTTGAGAAGTCAGCTTATTCACCCGATCCAATACCTTTTGCTTACGCTTCTCGTTAGTAACAACTGTTCTGATTTGATCCTTAACCTCGCTAAAAGGCTGTACCCCTGCAGGAGTAATTTGAGTCACTTTAAGGACTACAAACTGATTGGATAGCTCAATTGGGTTGGAAATCGCTCCTTCTTCAGCAGACTTCAAGAAACTCATAATCTGACGACTTTGTCCAATTCCGGAAATAAAATTATTCCCTTTGGTTGCAAAAGCCTTCTGGATTTTAAGATCACGTCGCTTGGCTTCTTGCTGGAATCCACTTTGCTGAGCGTAATAACTGAAATCATCGGCAGTCTTAGCTCGTTTATCGACAGTAGCAATAGGATCTGCCTTAATATCCATGCTAAAAACTTCGAAGGTAACTTCTTTCGAGGTCTCATCGAGTTTTTTCAGCAGGTAAACTCGTCCCTGGTCTTTGATGACATCGGAAACTTCATTCTCTTTCAATTGCAATACCGGTTTAAAAAGATCACGAACCTGATCTTTTTCTACCGTCTTCGGATTATAAGCCGTCGTTGATTGATAACGATTAAAGAAGGCAGAATCATCCTCAGCCTTTGCAAAATCGCCCCGCAAATCCTTAACCTCATTGATAGTACGCATCGTATCTTCTTTTGTCGGCGTTTTATCAAATCCTATATATTCAAAGCGGTACGACTCTTTGCGTTTATATTTATCCTGATGAGAATCGTAATAATCCCGGAGATCGGCATCTGTAACCGAAATTTCGTCTTTGGAGACATCGGCATATGGGAATCGGATGTATGTAATATCCGCCACGGTATTATTGCGTAGATACTGTTGCTCTACCTCGTGCTTGCTCACATCCATTGCCGACTGCAGATAGTTACTCATTTTCTGCCGGCGTTTCTTTTGTCGCATCTGCTGCTCCACATTAATCCAAAGCTGCTTGTTTTCAGGCGCTTCGATAGCAGACTTCAGGGCTACCCGGTCGATCGTGCCGTCTTTCTTCTGAAATTGTTGCTTAATAAAAGGGTCAGGATTCTTACCGGTAATCATATTCACAACTTCCTGATCCGTAACTGTAATCCCCAGCTGATCCATCTTTTGCTGAAGCAGCTGGCTGGTAACAAGATCATTCCAGGCCTGCTCTTTATATTGAGCTCGCAACTCGGGCGTCATACTCTTTCCGGTTTGCTTTGAATACTGTTCCGAGTAATAATTTACCCGGTTATTATATTCTTTCAGGGATATCTTTTCGCCATTTACAGATCCCAGAGATTGCGGTCCCCGCTGTAGTACATTAAAGAAATTGGTATCCGCCAGGACCCATAATAATCCGAATGAGAAGATAAGTACCCACAAAATAACGCCGGTACTTTTCCTCATTTTTTCCATTACACCCATATATAAAAACCTCTTATCTACGTCTTATTTGATTCAAAAATACATTCCTTTCGTCGGTTATAAGCTTTCAAATATACAAGAAGCCTCGACTAAGAGCAATAAAGCACAAGTAGAAAACTATAACGCCTCAAATGCGAAAAGATTATAAAAGTTCATTTACAGATATGCTAAAATACCTGTATCAAACTCATATGTTTTAGATATTTTCGCGGATTCTCATTGATGTTTTTAATCAGCTTATTCATCTCTCCGGAAAGACTCTCAAGGTTATTATACAAGGTAGGATCGTTGACCATCTTGCCAAGACTGCCTTGCCCATTATTAATTTTTGTCAATATTTGATTAAGCTGACCATTCGTTTGGTTTAAATCGTGGCTTAACTTTTGCAATTCATTCAGGGACTGATCGAGCCCGGCCAATACCGAATCTACCCGCGTTTTATTATGCATACTTACCGTATCAATATTGGCAAGAAACTTTTTAGCATGACCTATAGAAGCCTCGATATCCGTTCGCTTATTTTTAAAGATAGTTGAGATATCATCAGAGGTCGTTCGCAGATTACGAAGCACAGAATCAACACGCGTTCTGTTTGTATCATCCATCACGCTGTTAAGCCGTGCAAGCAGTGTATTTAGCTTACCGAATGATTCAGAAACGTCTTCACTGAGTTGCCTCCCCTCTGTTTTGAGCGTCTCCAGCATACCGCCGTTGTAAACCCCCTTCATATAATCCCCATACTGCAAATTCTGTTTGGCATCTCCACGTTCCACTACTACCGCCTTTTCATCCAGTAATCCCGATGACTCTACACGTGCAACAGAATTTTTCGGTAACTCAAGTCCCAATTCAAAACTCATCGTTACCTTTACGCTATCCCCCGGCGTAAGTTCTATTCTTTTAACCGATCCCACCTTTACCCCATTGATATACACATAATTACCGGGTGAAAGCCCATCTGTCCTGCTAAAATGGGTATAAACAATCATCGATTTACGAAATAGCGGAAGGTCGCTCATAACGCGATAACCCAAAAAACCCACCAAAATAGCGGCCAAAATTGTAATTGCTACCTTAAACTCGTTGCTTATTTTCAAAATTATCTCCTGTTAATTTCTTATTTGATACTCACTTGCTGTAATAAAATCCATCAGATCCTGGTTATCGCTCTTACGCATCTCCTCAACGGTACCGTGCCAACAAAGCCCTTTATTCTCTAAAAAGGCTACCTTACCAGCTATATTAAGTACACTGTGGATATCATGAGTTACAACAATGGAGGTAATCTTTAAATTCTCAGCTAATGAAATAATCAATCGGTTAATCTCGTCGGATGTTTGAGGATCCAAACCCGATGTAGGCTCATCATAAATTAAAAAATCTGGCTGTAGGATAGTAGCCCTTGCCAATGCTACTCTCCGGCGCATTCCGCCTGAAAGCTCTGCTGTGGATTTTTCGCCTGTCCCCGCTAAATTTACCATATCTAAAGCTTGTTCCACCTTTTTCGTAATCTCTTCTTCTGGAATATCGGTAAAATACCGGAGTGGAAAAGCAATATTCTCAAAGGTATTGAGAGAATCGAATAAGGCCGATCCCTGAAAGAGCACCCCAAAACGCTGGCGCATCTTACGCAGTGCTACATATTCCAATTCAAATACATTTTTGCCATCAATAATTACTTCTCCCGAATCGGGATATATCAAGGCATTCAAATGCTTTACAAGCACAGATTTTCCGCATCCCGACCGCCCGATTATGGCAATCGTTTCTCCATCTTCAATGGTAAAAGAAACATCTTCCCAGACCAGGTTTGAACCAAAACTTTTTGTGAGATTGCGTATCTCTATCATGGTACTTTTTGAATTTTAAAGGAATACTGCGGCAAGCACAAAATCAGCTAATAATACATAAATACAGCTTAAAACCGTAGCTTGGGTTGTGCTCGTTCCAACACCTTCTGCGCCCCCGGTTGCATAATAGCCTTTAAAACAAGATATCGATGTAATTACATATCCAAAGACAAATGCTTTTAAAATACCAAACGTAACGTCCCAGGGATAGAAAAACTGACGGGCGCCCAGCATAAACTCCGTGGGAGAGATTGCTCCGGATAGATATCCTGCGACAACGCCTCCAATCATTCCAGACACGCTGGCAAAGATATATAAAAGCGGAAACATAACAAGCCCAGCC
>Ga0209918_1000952_pt1 | contig 17047 bp, 12 predicted proteins | sample SalPonD_shore_MG_FD_185712 | JGI IMG/M metagenome (GOLD analysis project Ga0209918, IMG submission 185712) | Salt pond soil microbial communities from South San Francisco under conditions of wetland restoration - Salt Pond MetaG... | ecosystem: Environmental > Aquatic > Marine > Intertidal zone...
GTGCCCGCAGAGCATGTGCGTTTAACATGATCCAGCGTCTCAAATTCTATTTCTTTGTCAAAATCCCTGACCACAATTTTCTCTCCTTTGATAGTATCTGCATCAAAACCGTGCAGCGGCTGACCCAGTTCGTACATCACGTAATTGGTGACATCTACCACATTGTTAACCGGCCGGACGCCAATTGCTTTAAGACGATTCTGCAGCCAGGTTGGAGAATCATCAATATTTACGCCCTTAACCAGCTTGCCCACATAACGATGACATTTTTCAGGTGATTCGATTTCGATTTCAATTTCATCGAGCGGTTTTGCCTCCCCAAATTCAGTTTTAAATGGCTTGTTAAGTTTTAAGTCAAGAGCGGCCGCCAAATCACGAGCTACGCCAAGATGACAAGTGGCATCGGGACGGTTGGGCGTTAGTTCAATATCGATAATCGAATCCTGGTACAAATCTATTGCCTCGTGCAGCGGTGTGCCTGCTTTTAGTTTTTCGGCAAGCACCATGATGCCAGAATGATCGTCACCCAATCCCAATTCGTCTTCGGCACATATCATCCCTTTTGACTCCTCCCCGCGCAGTTTGGCTTCTCGTATGGTAAACTTTTCTCCATTTTCCATTTCCACCGGCAGGGTAGTGCCGACGGTTGCAACCGGCACTTTTTGTCCGGCAGCAACGTTGTCAGCTCCACAGACGATCTGTACGGTTTCGGTTCCGATATATACTTGGCAAACGCGCAGGCGGTCAGCGTTGGTGTGATCTTTCACCTCCAGAACTTCACCGACAACGACACCATCAAGATTGTTGCCAAAAGGGACAATTTCTTCAACTTCAAGCCCGATAAGTGTCAGTTTTTCGGCTGTTTCTTCTGGTGATAACTCTAGATCAATAAATTCTTTAAGCCAGTTGTAGGAAATCTTCATTGTGTAATAAAACTTTAAGAAAAAGGTCTCTACTTTGCAGTAGAGGTGACTAATAATTGGTCGAGGAAAATTTTAAGTAAATTGTTCTAAAAAACGCACATCATTTTCATAAAATATGCGAATGTCATCTATGTCATGGCGGAGCAGGGCGATTCGTTCAACGCCCATTCCCCAGGCAAAACCTGTGTACTTTTCAGGATCGACGTTTGCTGCTTTCAATACATTGGGATCAACCATACCGGAGCCAAGAATTTCAAGCCATTTCCCCTCTCCGTTGGCTTCCCACCATATATCCATCTCAAGGCTGGGTTCGGTGAATGGGAAGAAGCCCGGACGCAGTCGATATTTGACATCGGTACCAAACATCAGTTTGGCAAAATTGATTAGCGTTTCCTTGAGCTCGGCTACACTCACATCGGTATCAATATACAGGGCTTCTACCTGGTGGAATAAAAAGTAAGATTTTGGAGAGACTGCTTCATTCCGGTAAACGCGCCCCGGCATAATAGCCCGAATCGGCGGCTCTTTCTCTTCCATTAGTCTAATCTGTACCGGTGAAGTATGTGTGCGGAGTACCAGATCCTGCACCTTGGGATCATCACTCTTGCGGATAAAAAACGTATCCTGCTCGTCGCGGGCCGGGTGATTGGGCGGGAAATTCAGTGCTGTAAAATTGTGAAAATCATCTTCGATTTCGGGTCCGTCAGCGATAGAAAATCCTAACCGGTAGAAAATTTGCTTCATCTCTTCCAGCGTTTGTGTGAGAGGATGAAATGATCCGGGAGAGTAGGGCGGAGCCGGCAGGGTAATATCATCTGTTGCTTTTTGAGAAGCGGCCTCTTTTCGTTTTAATCTTTTCTTGGATTCATCAAAAGTATTCTGGGCCAGATTTTTAACTCCATTCATGGCACGGCCTACTTCGGCCTTTTTTTCATTCGGCACTTCGCTCATCCGGGAGAACATGGCCTGAATCTGACCATTGCGGGACAGAAACTCCAACCGAAAGGCTTCCAGGTCATCCTCATTTGTGATAGTAAAATTCTGGATTTTTTCTTTTAGGGCTTGTATGTCGTCAAGCATGAAAGTAAAATGTAATCAGATTGTTGTTCACAACTATATATGAAATACGCAACACACGACACGTTCACTCATCAATGAACAAGGTATAGCGTATTGCGTAACGAGCTGAAATCTATCTAATTCAGCCAAAGCCTTCAATAAAAATAAAAACCGATCCTCACATCAGTCGTGGGGATCGGTTTTGTAAGACTCATGTGCTGCTAGTCGGTTGCTTGTTCGACAACAGCGGTAAAAGCCTCCGGATCACGAACGGCAAGATCAGCCAAGACCTTGCGATTGATTTCCATATCTTTCTTTTTCATAGCTCCCATCAGTCGCGAGTAGGTTGAACCGTTTTGACGGGCAGCGGCGTTAATACGGGTGATCCAGAGTTTTCTGAATTCACGTTTGCGAACTTTGCGGTCGCGATACTGATACAGCATCCCTTTTTCAACCGCGTTTTTCGCAATGGTATAAACATTTTTTCGCTTGCCCCAGTAACCTTTCGCCTGTTTTAAAATCTTACGGCGACGGCGACGGGAAGCCACCTTATTTCTTGAACGTGGCATTTTGTCTAAAGTTTAAATGTTAATATTTACTTATAAGGAAGCATATGCTCGACATCTTTCTTCTGGGTCTTATCGACCGTCGTAGCTTTGCCGAGTTTTCGTTTACGTTTGCTTCGTTTTTTAGTGAGGATATGGCGCTTGCCGGCCTTCTTACGCTTAATTTTACCTGAAGCGGTTTTCTTAAAGCGTTTCTTTGCCCCACTATTTGATTTCATCTTTGGCATAATGAAAACACCTGTTTATAAATTTTTTGAAAATTAAAGGTTTCAAAGATAAGGATTTAACTTTACAGATTAAACACAAAGATAAAAGTTATTTCCACTTAATCTGAAACTCGGTAAGCCCGTATAGAGAAGAAGTTGCATGTTCTTAAGACTTGCAACTTCTAACAATGTTTTAAAGAAACTATGAACTACCTTTGCCCTTGGGAGCCAGCATCATAATCATACGGCGTCCCTCCATATTAGGCTTGGATTCAATTTCGCTAATGTCATCCAAGTCTTCGGCCAAGTCTAAAAGTAGTTCTTCACCCCGTTCGGTGTAAAGCATGTCACGACCTCGGAATTGTACAGTTGCTTTTACTTTATCACCGCTTTCAAGAAACTCACGTGCATGCCGTGTTTTAAACTCCAGGTCATGGTCATCCGTATTGGGTCGAAAACGGAGTTCTTTGACCTGAACGGTGTGCTGCTTCTTTTTAGCTTCTTTTTCTTTTTTCTTCTTTTTATACATGTATTTGCCGAAATCAAGCACCTTACATACCGGGGGGCGGGCGTTAGGCGCGACTTCGACAAGGTCTAACCCATACGACCGCGCTATTTCCCTAGCCCGCTCGATAGGTACAACTTCATGTTCTTTGTCAGCATCTTCCGGATGAATAACTCTGACTTTAGATGCTCGAATCTCTTCATTCGCATTGGGACGATCATCGTTGCCCCTTGGACGTGGTCTTCTGCTTCTTCCGATAAGTAACCTCTGTCTTTTAATTAAGATTAAATGAGTATTCTAATGTTTGGGAACTTCTTTATTGTCAATCTCAGTAGTGAGATTAGAAATAAATTCAGAAAAATCAAAAGTCCCTATATCGCCTTCCTTATGACGACGAACTGAAACCGTTTCTCCTGATTCTTCTTTCTCACCCACAATTAACATATAAGGAATCTTGCTCGTTTCAGCATCCCGAATTTTTCCACCTACTTGTTCACTTCGGGTATCAACTTCTACACGAACATCATGTTGCTTAAGTTGTGTAGCACATTTGTAGGCATAATCATTAAAATCATCGGATATCGGGATAATTTGAACCTGAGTTGGTGCCAGCCATACCGGAAAATCACCGGCAAAATGTTCGATCAAAATACTGGTAAACCGTTCCATGGAACCAAAAGGGGCACGATGAATAATCACCGGTCGGTGCTTGCTGTTATCAGCACCAATGTATGTCAGGTCAAATCGTTCGGGCATCACGTAATCTACCTGTATAGTGCCCAGTTGCCATTTACGACCGATTGCATCGCGAATAATGAAGTCAATTTTTGGTCCATAAAAACTGGCTTCGCCGCGGGCTATGGTATAATCGAGACCTTCTTCATCTACGACTTCTTTGATTTCGGATTCTGCCCGATCCCAGAATTCGGCCTTACCTCCATATTTTTCTTCGTTGTCATCCCGGTACGAAAGTCGTATATCTACCGGCATATCAAAGGTACCGAAGACTAACTGGGTCAGTTCAAGAGTATTTTTGATCTCATCCTTTAACTGATTATGCATGCAGTAAATATGAGCATCATCTTGAGTAAAACCTCGAACACGAGACAAGCCGTTCAGTTCACCGGATTGTTCGTAGCGATACACGCTGCCAAACTCTGCCAGCCGCAGTGGCAAATCGCGATAACTGCGCATGTCGTTCGAGTAAATTCGGTGATGGTGCGGACAGTTCATCGGCTTCAAAAGATAACCTTCCTCTTCATCCCCCATATCAATAGGATTATATTGCGACTCACGATAATAGGGATAGTGTCCTGAGGTACGATACAATTCCAGATGACCGATATGAGGAGTGATGACCTCTTTATATCCGCGTTTCCTCTGTTCCTCTCGTAAAAAAGCTTCGAGGTTACGGCGGATGATCGTTCCATTGGGGAGCCATACCGGCAACCCCTGACCAATCATCGGGTCTATCATATAGATACCGAGCTCTTTCCCAAGCTTTTTATGGTCGCGTTTCTTCGCTTCTTCAACCCGCTCGAGATACTCGTCGAGAAGCTTCTGCTTGGGAAAAGAAATTCCATAGATCCTGGTAAGTTGGTCGCTGTTTTCATCTCCACGCCAGTAAGCTCCGGCCAGACTCGTCAGCTTCACAGCTTTAATAAATCCCGTATTGGGGATATGCGGGCCGCGGCACAGATCGGTAAAATCACCCTGTTTATAAAAAGTTATATTTCCGTCTTCAAGATCTTTAATCAGGTCGATCTTATATTCGTTGCCTACATTTTCATAATAATCCAAAGCCTCTTTTTTGGAGATAGGAACTCTCTCGAATTCCGATTTATTGCGGGCTTTTTCAATAAACTTCTGTTCGATTTTCTCCAGATCATTCTGTCCCACGGTTTGATCTCCGAAATCAATATCATAGTAAAAACCATCCTCAATCGGTGGACCAATTCCAAACTTAGCATTGGGATATAATTCCTGTACAGCTTCAGCCAGTACATGGGCCGAAGAGTGCCAAAAGGTATATTTGCCGTCTTCACTATCCCATGTATTAATCGTAACAGTTCCGGAATGTTTAATAGGACGATCTAATTCAAGGATATCATCATCTAGCGTGATGCTGAGTGCTTCTCGTGCAAGTCCTTTAGAAATTGATTCTGCAACTTCGCGCCCGGTAATTCCTTTTGGAAATTTTTTTTCACTTCCATCAGGGAAAGTAATTGTGATTTGTTCAGCCATTCAAAATGAAAATGTGCTTTGAAAAGAATTAATGCATGTTGTAAAGCCCCTTAAGATAAAAAAATAAAAAAAGAGGCACAGGCTTATTTTAATCCTTTTTAGTAATGGTTATTAAATAGTTTTTTTTATAGAAATAGAATTATAGATTAAACTCAAATTTTGTAAAAAGGTTTTAAAGCGGTAATAAATAAAACAACGGATGGACAAAAACGGCACTTCCTTTTTTAAGGAACAACCTATTTTTATTTTAGAACACGACTCACTCGATATTATCGATGTCAATGATTGTGCGGTGAATAAATATGGGTATACCCGCGATGAATTTTGTTTGATGAATGTGAATGATTTAGGCATCAAACGAAAGCGCACTGAAGTTATCGAGGATTTGAATAAAGACGGCAGTGCAGACAAAATTTGGACCCATGAGTCGAAAGATGGAGAGCAGTTTTATATTCAATTTACCTATCATGTATTCAATTATCAGGGACGCCCGGTAAAATTTGCAATCGCTCATGATGTTGACGATCAGGTTGAGCAACAGGAAACAAGGCGTATAAAATTTCCCAAATTTGTTATCCATGAGTCTGATTACCCGCTGGCCGAAATTGAATGGGATAACAATTTTGAAGTTCGCAATTGGTCGGAAAAAGCGGAAGAGCTTTTCGGATGGCGGGAAGATGAAGTGGTGGGCAGGAAAAATTTCTTTCGGAGGATGATCTCGGATGATGAGTATAAGGCAGTATTTGATAATCTGAAAAAGGCGGTCAGTAATCATGATGCTCATTATACGACTGAAGTTAAGATTGAGACAAAAGAGAGGGAGGTCATTACTTGTAAATGGTATAATTCCCTGATCTATGATGAGCATCGGGATTTGTATTCGATTCATTCGTTAATAACTGACATTACAGGTCAAAAACAGTCGGAAAATCTTTTCCGTGCGCTTTCCGAAGAGTCACTGGTAGGGGTTTATCTTATCCAGGATGGTATTTTTAGGTATGTGAATCCGAGATTTGCCCAAATTTTTGGTTATGAACGTGATGAAATCATAAATAAACTGAAACCTGCCGACCTAACGTACCCGCCAGATAGCGATTTGGTATTAGATAATTTACGCCAGCGGATGGATGGCGAGGTAGATTATAAGGAGTATGATTTTAGGGGGTTGTCAAAGCAGGGGGATGTTATCCATGTCAGTGTTTACGGTTCGGCGATCAAGTACATAGGGAAGCCTGCTGTCATCGGCACATTATTGGATATTACAGAGAACAAAGAGACGATGCAGAAATATCAAGCCAGCGTCGAAAGTTTTCAGGATCTGTTTGATTCGATTAGTGATGCTATTTATATCCAGAATAAGGAAGGACAGTTTTTAGAAGTCAACCAGGGCGCCGTAGAGATGTATGGCTATGATCATGATTCTTTTATTGGCAAGACGTCCGAAATGCTGGTTGCGCCCGGCAAGGTGGATTTGGCGAAAACGGAAGTTCATATACAGAAAGCCCTTGATGGTCAGCGACAAAGTTTCGAATGGTGGGGCAGACGCAAAAACGGGGAAGTGTTTCCCTTGGAAGTGGTTGCCAACCCCGGAACTTATTTTGGAGAGGATGTGGTCATAACCATTGCCCGTGATATTAGTGATCGCTACCAGGCTGAAGAACAATTACGAGAAAATGAAGAAATGTTTCGACAGCTTTTTCAGAATGCTCCCATTCCAATAGCTTTTATGGATAAACGCCAAGAGATCCGATCCGTTAATACGGCCTTCAGCGAGACTTTTGGCTACGAAACAGAAGAAATCAGAGGCTTGGATATCGATGAGCTGATCGTTCCAGAAGGAGAGACAGAAATTGCACATGGAATCTCTGATACTATTTTCGGTGGTGAGACCGCATTTTATTCAGGGAAACGTCTTACTAAGAATGGCTCCCTGTTGGATGTTCTCATCTATGGGGTGCCGGTTATCGTCAACGGCAAAACAGTGGCTATTTATGGGATTTATGTGGATATCACAGATCGAAAACAAGCCGAAGAACAGCTAAAAAAATCACTGAAAGAGAAAGAAGTACTGCTGTCGGAAATTCATCATCGGGTAAAAAATAATTTAGCCGTAATCACAGGATTGCTCGAGCTGCAGGTTTATAATACTAACTCTGATGAGGCCACGGATGTTTTACGGGCCAGTCAGATGAGAATTAACTCTATAGCCCTGATTCATGAAAAGTTATATCAAAATGAGAATTTGTCTGAGATTTCTTTTGATATATATCTGAAACAGCTTGTTGAGGCAATTATTCAGTCTATGGAAATAGTAGGCACCGACGTTGAAATAGAAATTGATGCTGAGCCTATAGAACTAACCGTTAATCAAGCTATTCCATGCGGACTTATCTTGAATGAACTGATAACTAATGCCTACAAGCATGCGTTTGTCGATCGAGAGACCGGAAATATTAAAGTTTTACTCACAAAAGATAACTCCCGAATTACCTTGCAAGTCCAGGATGACGGTGTAGGAATACCCGAAAATACCGATCTGGAAAACCCAAAGTCTTTAGGTGTAAAGTTGATTAGGACGCTTTCCGAACAGCTCAGTGGGGAGGCTGAGTTTATCAATAGTAATCCGGGAACAACTTTTAGACTGGAATTTGATTTAGAAGATTAACTTCAGGAAGTCAAAAGCCGATCACTTTAAGGTATTTCCTTAATGGAATATCATGGCTATTGATTATCGCTGTTCTTATTCAGCATATCTTCAATTTGTTTCATCTTCTTGCCGAAATCTTCCCACTTACCATTTTGTAATGCTTTTGAGGCATCTTGCCACAATGAACGGAATTGGTTTAAGCCCGGCCCTGTAGTTTTTTTCACCACGGTATCAGGCACAGCAGAGACCGGAAGTGATTGGCCCTTCTTATTAAATACGCCACGAATTGCCCCCTGAAGTGTGGGAGCCATGGAAATCTGATCGCCATCAGTGGCTATCACGCGCTGTAGCTGTGGTATCTCCACGCCTTCTGCAATCAAGAATACAGGTTCCACATACAAGAAAGAATCTTCGAGGGGGACGACCATCAGGTTGCCGCGAATAATTTTTGAGCCCCGTTGATCCCAAAGCGAGAGTTGTTGCGATATATCGGTATCCTGGTCAATTTTGGCTTCGATCTGGGCCGGCCCGTAGATTAGACGTTCTTTGGGCAATTTAAATACTGAGACTTCTCCATATTGGGGAAAGTCCGATTTGGCAGCAATCCACGAGATCATATTGTCCCTGTTTTGGGGCGTCACAGGGTTTATCAATAAATATTGCAATTGGTCTTCACCGGGCAGCTTGCTGAGCAAATAGTAGGGCTGCATCTTAATTTGTTGTCCGCCGTATTTTTCAGTGGGACGCGTCCAAAGGTCCTCGTTATTATAAAAGACCTGTGGATCCGTCATATGATATGTGTCATATTTATCAATCTGGGTGCTAAATAAATGCTCCGGATAGCGAAGATGTTTTTTGAGATCGCTCGGCATCTTATCCAATGATTTGAACATGTTAGGAAATGCATCCTCATAGACACTGAGAATAGGATCATTATCCTTCATTGTGTAGAAATTTACAGAGCCGTCATAAGCGTCTACCACTACTTTCACAGAGTTTCTTATGTAGTTATACTGGCCGTTCCGAGCAGGCTCGGAGTAAGGATAATCCGGAGAAACGGTATATGCGTCCTGAATCCAATACAATTTTCCGTTGCTAAGTACCAAGTACGGCCTATCCTCAAGTCGCAGGAAGGGAGCAATGTGACGAACTCGATTCTTAATGGTCTTCCAAAACATGATTTTGCTGCCCTTGTGGATATAGTTACTCAGCAGGATGTTGATATCCCCGAAGTGCCAGGCAAATAGTAGTTTTTTAAAGAAATTATCCACGGAAACGCCACCGGATCCTGCATAATTTGTGTAAACATTTTTATCGCCTTGCGGATAATCCAATTCCTTGACGTCGGTATTGACGATTTTATAATCTGAATTGTGTTCGCCGTAATAAATTGCCGACTGGTTAATATTGAGTCCCATTTGTGAAACAGGAGGGAGGTCTTTAATAACAAGCTGCGGATCTCCCTGGTTGCCTTGTTTGGCCACCGGGCTCATGACCATTCCATAACCGTGCGTGTATTGAAGCTTTTTATTTACCCACGTGTTGGCTTTTTCGGGCAGTTGATCCGACAATTCACGAGCGGAGAGCATCATTTGAAGGTACCCATCATTGGTGTGGTAGCGATCTACATCCACATTATAGAACTGGTAATACGTTCTAATTTCCTGCAGTTGTCTATAGGTCTGGATCAGTAGTCTCGGGTCCCAGAGGCGAATATTGTCGAGAGTAGCCTGGTTGTTACTGATTTTAGGCCAGGTAAGCGTATCCGAAGCGTTATAATTGCGTACATGAAACTTATCCAGGTTATACGCACTGCGTGTCATACTGATATTATTTTTTAAATACGGCTTTTCGAGCTGCAATTCGTTTGGTTCAACAACATAATTTTGGACCAAGCTCGGTAAAACACCACTGCCGAGTGCTCCTACTACAAAGGTGGCAATACCACCGATGACCAGCCATTTGAAGCGGCTTTTATAGATTTGTGAAAAGGCAAATAAGGCCAGTAACAGGCAAAGTATACAGAGAATCCAGATGACCGGCAGTTTTATGTGAATATCTACATAGTCGGCCCCGTAAACCACGCCATTTTTATTGTAGAGAAGGCTATAACGCTCCAGAAAATATCCCCAGGAAAGCAACAGCAGCCAGATACCAACATTAATACTTATCTGTTTTTTTACGGCACTGATGGCGTTTATTTTCTTATTTGATCCCAGCGAGAGTGCACCGGAATAAATATACAGAATGATCATGGCGATAGTGACGAAGAAAGCCAGCGAAACCAGGCTGTTCTGTATGAGTTCGATAAAAGGGAGGCGAAATAGATAGAAGCCGATATCGTGACCAAACACAGGGTCAAGTTTACCGATGGTTTCATTCCAGTGAAACCGAAAATATTTATCCCATTGCATAAAGAAAGCCAGTGAGAAGAATACACTGACTGCACTTCCTACGATGTAAAAGAAATTCCGGAATGTTTTGGCATTAATTTCATGAAGGTTGAGTTGCGAAAGCGGTGATTGCCCGAAGTTCATATTTGCAAATCGCTTCGACAAGAAATGCATGTTGGGCAACACATAAAGCAAAGCTACTGCCAGAGAACAGACAAGCAGGATGGCCTGGGTGGCTTTGATCGTCCAGAAAACTTGTGAATATCCCAGGTTTCCGAGCCAGAGCCATTCAATGATCCAGTCGGTAAAAGCGCCCACCAGCAAAAGCGCCAAAATGAGAATTGCTACAATTCGAAAGAGATTCCGTTTGGATCCAAAATTATTACTCATGATAGGATAAATTCAGTAAATATTATTGCATTCGTGGATCAAATAAATGACTAGCTTAAAATAGTAACCTTTTTCCAGAAAGAAGAATCATAAAATTTGCGGACAGTTGTAAAAATAATTTATGCTAAATCTATAAAAATCAGCAGTTTTTACATTTATCTTTGTAATAAATAGGCCCATGCATCGTCTAACGATAAAGAGATTGATATCAAAATTGAGAAATTGTATTGCGGTTAATTAAAATGGGAGGAATGGCATGGAAAACAGGAGCAAGCCGGTAAGAGATCAGCTTCAAAATGATCCGAATTCATTCGGATTTTATCATGATAAAAATGAACATGTGGAAATGTTTGAGCAAAAGCGAACATTTTGGAATTCGCTTAGCTATGGGGTGCGAAGTGCGCTGGCCATTTTCATCTGCCTGGTTATGCCGGCGGTCTGGTTTTTTGATTTGCGGCCTGTCAGCACGATACGTCATATTTCGCAATCGCTTAGTGGTTTTTTTGGGGATGCCATACATCCGCCGCTGCCCAATGTCGTGGCACCGCCTGCACCTTACACAATTAATATGGATGTGATTGATTACATGTCGGGGCTTAAGGATGTCGGATTAGGGGAGCAATTTTCCATGCCGGCTATTCGGGCGTTCTATGAGAATCATATTCCAATTGATTTTCTTCAGGATCTTCAAAAGGCGGGTCTGCTACAAAAAATTTCTTTCCCGGCTGTGATCGCATTTTATCAGAATGGCATTCCACTCTCATATTTAAGCCGGCTTGCCGATGCCGATTTGCTTGATGCATTGTCATTTCCCGCGGTGGTCTCCTTCTATCAGAATAAGGTAACAATTGATTATCTAAATGAGCTCCGTCAAGCAGGTTTATCGGATGCCTTCGCTTTTCCCGGTATTGTGGCTTTTTACCAAAACCAGGTGCCGGTTTCTTTCATACGGCAACTTAAAACTCAAAATTTGCTTAGTTCCCTTTCTTTTCCTGATATCATAAACTTATACCAGACGAATCCAAATAATCTATAAATTCAACCTATTCAGTTGAAAAATTATTTTTTCAACCATATTGGTTTAAAATTGATTTTTTCAACCATATTGGTTAAATAAGATATGTGTTAAGAGGTTTATTCGACGATAACACAGTTTTTTAACGAAAAGCAATGGGCATTTTAGATTCATGAATAAATCGCTTGTATTGATAGCAGATATCGAAGCTTCCAAAGAAGTAAAACAGGGCAAACGGGAGGAGCTTCAGCAAAAATTAAAAAAGGTTCTGGAAACACTCAGTAGAGAAAACAAAGGGATAGTTTCACCATATACTATTACGCTGGGAGACGAATTCCAGGCGGTTTTTAAAAATGCTGACCACCTCTTCAAGGATATCTTCAAGATACTGGCCACACTGCATCCGATAAGCGTACGCTTTTCATTGGGCGTGGGCGATATTTCAACGCCTATAAACAAAGAACAGGCCATTGGGATGGATGGACCGGCTTTTCATGAGGCCAGGGAGGGCATCAAGCAGCTTAAGAAGAGCGGTTATCTTTTTAATATCCGAATAGAAGAAGAAAATGACATGATATTCAAAATCATCAACAACAGTTTACAATTGATTTCGACCGAAATACGCAGTTGGAACAAACGTCGTTTGTTGATCTTTCACTTGTTGAGAGAGGGCCATGATTATAAATCAATTACCCAAAAGTTAGATATTTCCCGTGCGGCTTTTTACAAAAATAAGGAGATGGGCGCATTGGATATCATTGATGAGCTAAGCGATAATATCGCTCAAATCATAAATGAAAAGCTGAAGTCATGAATTATATCATTTTCCTTAGCATCCTCAATTTGATACTTTTTTCCCGGCTGCGGCTGATTCTTAGGGATGCCGGAGTCAGCAGGAAAGATTTACTGATTATGGGAGGAATTCCGCTCTTGTCACTTCCTTTCCTGCAGGTGAACGTCAGTTGGTTTGTTCTACTGATCTATTTACTGGCTTATCCATTTCTCATGAATGTGGTAGAAAGGTCGCCCGAGAAGCTGAATCGAAATCGATGGCTCATTCTGTTGCTGCATGTTGTGGTAATTGGAATTTTATGCAGCCCGCTATTTAATTTGAAAGCCGATATTTTGCCGGGCGCTATCCTTCGTTTTGTGGACGGGATTATGATTCCCGGAAAAGATATTACCGGGTCGGATGTTGTGAATGGACAAACTCTCTTATTTGGATTATTGTTGGTCCTGAATGAAATGAATATTGTGTTACGATACATACTGGGAATTTTGGGATTAAAACCGCTGGCTTCGGAAGGAGAGGAGGCCAGCAGGAGTGAGTACAATACCGGTCGTCTAATCGGCTTACTGGAAAGAATCTTTGTATTTCTGTTTGTCCTGCTCAGCCAATATACCGCAATCGGTTTTATCCTGGCAGCCAAAGGTGTTGCCCGATTTCAAGATTTCAAGAGTCGCACTTTCGCGGAATATGTTTTGATTGGTACCTTGCTATCAACGTTACTTGCATTGGCTATTGGTTATTTTGTGAAGCTGGTCATTCAGCTATGATAGTATTCAAAATTCATTGCAAACTTATAAAGTGAAAAATTATTTCTGATTATGAAATTTCGATCGTTTAAAGGAACAGAAGTTGCTGAAGTAGGACTTGGGACATGGCAACTCGGGGGAACCGAATGGGGAAATGTATCCGAGGAAGAATCGATGAGAATTATTCAGGCGTACGTGGATAACGGGGGTAATTTTATTGACACTGCTGATATTTACGGGGGCGGTCGATCGGAGAAATTGATTGGTAAGTTTTTAAAATCTTGCGACAAGGACATCCACGTAGCCACCAAGCTTGGGCGACGCGAAGATGATGGAAACGGATGGCCACAAAATTTTACCTATGATGCTATTAAAAAACACATTGAAGATTCCTTGGAACGCCTTGGCATTCAACAGGTATTTCTGGATCAATTCCATTGTATTCCACCGGAACAGATGGCATCGGGAGCAGTTTTTGAGCACATCGAAAAGGTGCGGGAACAGGGATTGATTAAACACTGGGGGGCCAGCGTTGAGACCATCGGGGAAGCTTTGACTTGCTTGAAATATGATGGATTGGCATCGCTTCAGGTTATATTCAATATCTTTCGCCAACACACAGCGGACAAACTTTTTAAGAAGGCCAAAGAGAAGGATGTAGCTATTATTGTACGGGTTCCTCTGGCAAGCGGACTTTTAACAGGCAAGTTTTCCAGGGAAACCGAATTTTCTGCCAAAGATCACCGGAATTTTAATGCCGACGGCGAGGCTTTTAATGTAGGAGAAACTTTTTCGGGACTCCCCTTTAAAACAGGTATACAGCTTGCTGATAAGGTCAAAGAGCTTCTTCCGAAGGTCCCTATGCCTCAAGCCGCACTCCGGTGGATTCTCGATTACCCGGAGGTAACAACGGTTATTCCCGGAGCCTCGAAAGTAAGTCAGATTGAAAGCAATGTTCAGGCATCGGAATTAAAGCCGCTTTCAGATGACGTACACAAAAGATTACGCACTTTGTATGATAAAGAAATAAGATCAATGGTGAGGGGGGAGATATAGCTTTGCGTGTACTACAGGCGGTCGGATTTTATCCTACAGCATAAAGTGACATTTATGACGATTATCAGGAAAGGTTTTTAAGTAAATTATTATTAATCATTTTGGGCAAGATTTATTGCCCGATTATGAGGGCTAAGCTTTTACCACAAAGATAATAGCTGAGGCCAAAATACCAGTGGAGACCCAAATGGATCCCAAAAAAGGAAAACAGGAAAAGAAAGCTGAAAAGAAACATGCTTCCTCAAGCAAAAAAGAAAGCATGAAAGCTAATCCCCGTAAAAAATAATGTTCCGAAAGATTCAGGATTTTCTTTGATCCTGAGTAATAATAGGGCACCGGATTTCACCCGGCAAAATATTGTTGTCAGGGTAAGGTTCGGTGCTCTTTTTGTTTTGAACAGCCTTTATCTTTAAATAATTAATAAAACATTGTAAATATTAAACTTATGCATAAGAATAAGGGTTGAATGCCTTTTAAAATATGGTTTATATAAAATACAACAACTTATTGTGCCGCAATATAATAAGGTATTTTATTTAAAAATAGACTTAGTACTCTAAAAGAGTAGATAATTTTTAAAGATAAAATTACACCCATTCCTAATAGAAAGGCTTCTGTATTAGAATTTTTCGGATGTTTTTCTGAGAGACAGGTTTATCCGGGGTTCAGTTAAAAAAACGACTTTTAGATTTAAAGCCCAACCAAATCGACCGCTGCCATATTAATATTCGGTCCGGATTTTCATTACCAGGCCAAGGAAGAATAGTCCGAAAAGTATACCGATCATTCCTTCCATGGTCATTAAATGTTGAAAAATAAAATGGATACCGAATTCAAAATAGTAAGCCAAAAGATGAAGCATTTTATCTAACATGAGAATACCCCCGAATTGAATTCATAAGATGACATTTACAAGCCCGTTTACTGTTATAGGGAAGCGGAGAAAAAAAGTTCCCTGAATGAAAAGGCCGATCCTAAAGCATCGGCCTTTTTCTTCGCGGTTTATTTTGTGACTAACTGGGGTTTTATATTTTGATTCATGTGGAAGATATTCCCCGGATCATATTTGGTCTTTATTTTAACCAGTCTATTAAAATTCGAACCGTATGCTGCAGTCACTCGTTCCTGCTCTTCTTCCGTCATGAAATTCACATATGCACCTCCCGAGGAGAAAGGTGCTGCATCTTTGAAGAAATTTCGCGCCCATTTAATAACCTTTTGGTCGTCCACAGATTCTTCCCAACGCCCGTGTACATTCATTATGTATTTGGCATTACGGGCATTGTAGGCGGTCGCTTCCTGATGTATGCGATTAGGTGCCCCTGCTATCAGACCTATGAAAATTTCGCACTGCGGGGAGGGCATTTTCCCTGCATATTCAATAATTACGTCCAAAACACCATCTTTCAGCTCGGTAAAATTATGAGATTTCCAGTAATTACGGGAGCCCGGGGTCAATAACGGGTCAAAAGCCTGTTGCCAAACCGTGTAGGGTTGCGGACCGACATGCTCTCCAACCAAATCGCCAAAAGTCCTGATTGCTGAGATTAACTTTTCTCCCTGTTCAAAATCTCCGTCATAAAAAACCGGGATAACGAGGACCATCTTGCCATGTACTTTTTCCGGAAGAAAGGGCAGCGGTGGCGCATGTCTAACAACACCCCAGGCATTAAATGACTCCGGCGTATTTAAAACGAACTTGCGATATTCCTGCAGGATTTTTTTAGCCTGTATAAAAGGAAATACCAGCAATCCGGCTAAAATTTCCGGTCCAACAGGATGCAGGTCATATTCAAATTCGGTAACGACGCCAAAATTACCGCCTCCACCCCGTATTGCCCAAAACAGATCCGGATGTTCCTTTTCGCTGACATGCAGTTTTTTCCCTTCGGCGGTGACTATCCGTGCGGATCTTAGATTGTCGATAGTCATTCCATATTTACGTGTTAGCCAGCCAAAGCCGCCTCCGAGGGTCAATCCCGATATACCTGTAGTAGAGTTAATTCCAGTGGGAGTGGAGAGACCATATGCCTGCACAGCTTTATCGAAATCGCCCAGTGTAGCACCGGGTTCTACAAAAGCTCTTCTCTCTTTGGTGTCAACGCGAACATTACGCATTTTTGAGAAATCAATAACCAGGCCATCATCACAAAGCGAGTTCCCGGCAATGTGATGCCCGGCTCCAAGGATTGAGATTATGAGATCATTATCGCGAGAGAATTTAATAGCCGGTGGGACGTCGTCTGCATTTTTACATTGCACGATTACCGCCGGATGGCGATCAATCATCCCATTCCAGATCTTTCGGGCCTCATCATAATTGGTATCACCTGGGAGCAGAACGCTCCCCTTTATTTCCTTTTTTAGTTTAGATATAGTTTCTTTGGTTATATTAGCCATGACGGTATTCCCTGTGAGAGTTAGTATTAATCAATAAGTGGTTTTTACGTGCCACATTTTAATGTAGCATCATGACGATAATAGACGAGAGATGATTTCAAGAGTAT
>Ga0209918_1000953_pt1 | contig 17030 bp, 13 predicted proteins | sample SalPonD_shore_MG_FD_185712 | JGI IMG/M metagenome (GOLD analysis project Ga0209918, IMG submission 185712) | Salt pond soil microbial communities from South San Francisco under conditions of wetland restoration - Salt Pond MetaG... | ecosystem: Environmental > Aquatic > Marine > Intertidal zone...
AAACAGGAAGGCGATGACCACGGTGGCGAAGACTTCGAAAAAGCCTTCCACCCAGAGATGCACCACCCACCACCGCCAGTATTCCGCCACGGCCAGGTTGGTCTGCCGGCCCCACATGAGGCCCGCGCCGTAAAACAGGGCGATGGCGGCGGAGGAGACCAGGAACATGCTCAGGAGATGCCGGTTCGCCGTGGGCTGTTTGAAGGCCGGCCGGATGGCCCGGACCATCAGGAACAGCCAGATGAACAACCCGGCAAACAGGAGAATCTGCCAGAACCGGCCCAGGTCCACGTATTCGTATCCCTGGTGCCCGAACCAGAAATTCATCTTCAGCCCCATCTTCTGCATAATTCCGAACCAGTGGCCGGCCAGGGAGCCCACCACGATGACCAGCAGGGCCCCGAACAGGATATTCACTCCCAACCGCTGGTACTTGGGCTCGTACCCGGAGACGGCCGGCGCAATGAACAATCCGGTGGCCAGCCAGGACGTGGCAATCCAGAAAATGGCCAGCTGGACGTGCCAGGTCCGGGAGATGGAATACGGCAGCCATTTGGCCAGCGGGATCCCATAGAAGGCGGTGCCCTCCACGCCGTAGTGGGCGGTGATAGCCCCCATGAGAATCTGGACGATGATCAGGGCGGTGACCACCCAGAAATATTTCAGGGTCGCCCGCATGGACGGGGTGGGCTTCAGCCCCAGCAGGGGATCCTGGGTAGGCAGATCCTCGTGATCGATCTCGTCTCTCCTGCCTGAAGCATAGTAGAACGCCAGCAACCCGATGCCCGCGATCAACAGGATGACGCTGAACCCGGTCCACAGAATCAGAGAGCCGGTGGGCTTGTTCCCCACCAGTTCCTCCGGCGGCCAGTTATTGGTGTAGGTGACGTCCGAGCCGGGCCGGTTGGTGACCGCGGCCCAGGAGGTCCAGAAGAAGAAGGTGTTCATCTCGGACATCCGGCCCATGTCCTTAATACTGTTGGCCGGAATGGCGTAGGCATCCCGGAGATCGTCCAGGGCGGGATCGTTCATGAACAGCCCGGTGTAATGCCGGCTGATCGCCCGAATGGCCGCCGCCCGATCTTCGGAGATCACCAGATCCCCGGTGTCCGGATCGTAGGTGTTGGTTCGCAGCATCTCCTGCAGCCGGACCCGGAGCATGGCCTGTTGCTCCTGTGGGAGGTCGTCAAACGTGTATCCGAAATCGGATTGAGCCCAGTGGTTCAGAATGTATTCTGACTCCCGGTGCAGCCAGTCCGCCGACCAGTCCGGAGCAACATAGGACCCGTGCCCCCAGATGGTGCCCACTTCCTGGCCGCCCATGGATTGCCAGACGTTTTGGCCGTCCTTGATATCCTGGCCGGTGAACACGACCCGGCCGGTGGTGGTGACCACCCGGTTGGGCACCGGCGGCGCCTTCCAGTAAATTTCAGCGCCGAAATATCCCAAAACCGCAAATGAAACCACGATCACCGCAATAAAACCGATCCAGAGCTTTTTATATCCCATGACTATCTCCTCAGTCCTGTATTCCGTGTGAAGTGCCGGCTGATGTCCGGAGCAATATTACAAAACCAATCACATATTTCAAACCGGGGTCTTCCGTGTGGCATCACTCCCGCCTCTTGGTCCGGTTGACAGCGGCCCGGATCTTTTTTCAGATATTTAGGTCTGAATATAATAAACCGCCGGAATCCCAATCAAGCACTTTTTCCCAACCGGGAAACCAAGGGCGATCGCGGCTGATTCTCTTGTTTCAATGCCTGAAAAAAACCGTTAGATTTGTCACGATATGAATGCTGGAAGAAAGGATGACGAGATATGCGCCCGGGCAAGATGTTAGAACGGGATTTCCCTCAAAGAACTCCCTGGTCCCACCTTCACCGTGTGCTCCGCCACTTCCCGTCGCACGGTATTACAGCACCCCCGGTCCCGGCCACCGTCCTCGTTCACCGCGGTGCGTAAACAGTGAACTAACAAATCCCCTCTTATGCATACGGCACTCCCACACGAAACCATACTCTGGATCGGATTTAACATCTTCGTCATCATCATGCTGGCGATCGATCTGGGGATCTTCAACCGGGAAGCCCACAAAATCACCATCCGGGAGTCCCTGATCTGGACCGGGGTCTGGATCGCCCTGGCACTGCTATTCAACCTGGGGATCTGGCTCTACTCCGGCGACACCGACCTGGCGCTCCAGTTTCTCTCCGGCTACCTCATCGAAAAATCCCTGAGCATGGACAACCTGTTCGTATTTCTGGTGATCTTCACCTACTTCGGGGTGACCGATCGCTATCAACACAAGGTCCTGTTCTGGGGCATCCTGGGCGCCCTGATCTTCCGGGCCGTTTTCATCTTCGCCGGCGTGGCCCTGATCAACAAATTCCACTGGATCATCTACGTGCTGGGCGTCTTCCTCCTGTACACGGGCGGCCGGATGGCGCTCCAAACGGATGTGGAGGTGCAGCCGGAAAAGAACCCGGTCCTGAAGCTGGCCCGAAAGATTTTTCCCATTACCACAGAGTTCCACGGCGCCGAGTTCTTTATTAGGGACCAGGGCAAGCGGTGGGCGACTCCATTATTTGTGGTCCTGCTGGTTATCGAAACCACGGATGTGATGTTCGCGGTGGACTCCATCCCGGCCATCCTGGCCATCTCCCGGGACCCGTTCATCGTGTACAGTTCCAACGTCTTCGCCATCCTGGGATTGCGGGCCCTGTTCTTTGCGCTGGCCGGGATCATGCGGCTGTTCGAATACCTGCATTACGGCCTGGCGGCCATCCTGGTCTTCGTGGGCCTCAAGATGCTGGTCTCGGAATGGATCCATCTGCCGGTATGGATTGCCCTGATCATCATCGCCGTGATCCTGACGACGACCATCCTCGCCTCCATCCTGTTTCCCAAAAACGGCCGGCAGGCGGGAGAACCGGCGACCGAGGGGGGATCCTCCGGGCAGTCCGAATATCTGGAATCCGCTTCTTACGAGGAGGAATAGTATGGCTGAAACAACCCGTCTCGGACGGCGGAGTCTGCTGTCCCTGCTGACGTTCGTGGTGATCTGTTTCGGCGCCGCCGCCCTGGGTTCCCTGGTCACCGCCGGATCGGTGGAGTCCTGGTATGCCGGGATCAACAAGCCGCCCTGGACCCCGCCTAACTGGTTGTTCGGCCCGGTCTGGACCCTGCTCTATCTGATGATGGCCCTCTCGGGATGGCTGATCTGGCGGGAACGCCGCCACCTCCTGGCGAATACGGTGCTCATTCTGTTCAGCGCCCAGCTGGCCCTGAATACCCTCTGGTCCGGTCTTTTCTTCGGGTTGCATCTCACGGGCTGGGCCATGGTGGATATCCTGGCCCTCTGGGCCCTCATCGGGCTGTATGCCCTGAACGCCCGCAAGATCAGCTCTGCCGCCGCACTGTTGTTTCTCCCCTATTGGGCCTGGGTCAGTTTCGCGTCCGCACTGAATATCGCCGTCTGGTGGCTGAACCACAGCTGAGTGACAGAAGATCTACTTTTTTTTCGACCGGCCGGAGTTGCCTTTCTTCCGGGCCGGATTCCTGGGACGTGTCTTGCCGAAACTCTTGTTGGCGATTTTACCTCGCCGGGATCGCCGGTCGCCTTTTCCCATCGCGACACTCCTTCTCTGTGCAGGGTTAACACTCCGGTGAACCCGGTTCCCGGGGCCTTCCCCGCCGGGTCCCACCTGAACGCTGGTTTGCACTCCGGTATGAGCCTCGCAGGGAGGGATTCACCTTCCCTGTTTACTTCGGATACGGAATACTTTAATTTAACCAAAGAAACCGGCAGCGGCACTTAGTTAAATGAACTTGCGAATTATTCTTCACCACCGGGGTTCTCCCGGCATATCAACAAAGGTCCTACCACTAATGTCAAAACGGATGGGAGTAGCGCATGGCCCCTTATGAACTGGAGTATCTTAAAACCCTCCCGGCCCTGTTTCAATCCGCCGTGGACCGGTTTCCGGATCAGCCGCTCTACGCGGTGAAGAGCGGGGACGGGTATGAATACCTCACCTACCAAGAGGTCGGGGAACGCATCGAGCTCATCGGCATGGGGCTGCAATACCTGGGGTACGACACCGGTGATCATATCGCCATCCTCTCGGAGAACAAGCCGGAGTGGGTGATGACCGATTATGCCTGCGCCAACCTGGGGATCGTTTCCGTCCCGGTGTACCCCACCCTGCTCCCGGCGCAGATCGCCTACATCCTCAACGATTCCGAAGCCACCCTGGTGTTCGTGTCCAACCGCATCCATGCCGATCAGATCCGGGAACTGAAGCCCAAACTCCCCGCGTTGAAACACCTGATTGTGTACGAGGATGACACCGGCGGGGAGGAAGACTGGATTCTCTCGTTCTCCGAATTTTTAGAGCGGGGACAGGAGTTCCGGCTGACGGCCGATTTCGCCATTCGCGACAAGGGTGAGGAGCGGCAGCCGGATGATCTGTGGACGATTATCTACACCTCCGGTACCACGGGAACCCCCAAGGGTGTTATGCTCACCCAGTTCAACATCGCCTCGAACGTCCAGGCCGCCCAAACCGTCATGCACTTCGAGAGCGGCCGCCGCTGGCTCTCCTTTCTCCCGCTCAGCCACAGCCTGGAGCGGGTCGCTTCTCACATGTGTCTTTTCGTGGGATCCACGATTTTAGTCATCAAGAGTATCGAGAGCGTGCTGGAGGATCTCCAGCAGTTCAAACCCCATTACTTCGTCTCCGTCCCCCGGTTGTACGAAAAGATCTATCACGGCGTGTTGCACCAGGTCCACACCGGGTCCGCCGTCAAGCGGGCCATTTTCCACTGGGCAACCCGGATCGGAAACCGGGTGTCCCGGGAATACCTGCAACGGGGCCGGCAGCCCGAAGGCTGGCTGGGCTGGCAGTACGGCGTCGCCCGCAAGCTGGTGTTTTCCAAAATCACCCAGCTATTCGGCGGGGAAGCCCTACTCACCATTTCCGGCGGTGCGCCCCTCTCCCGGGAAATCGGGGAGTTTTTCGCCTCCGCCGGCCTCCTGATCGCCGAAGGGTTCGGCCTCACCGAGATGTCCCCGGTGACCAACGTCAACCGGCCGGACCGGATCAAATTCGGGACCGTCGGTCCGCCCCTCCCGGACGTGGAAGTCCGGATGGCCGGTGACGGGGAGATCCTGTTCAGGGGCCCCAACCGAATGCGGGGGTACTACAACTCCCCTGCGGATACCGCCGAGGTCATCGACGGCGAGGGCTGGCTCCACTCAGGTGATATCGGGGAGTTCGACGACGACGGACACCTGGTCATCACCGACCGGAAGAAGAACCTCCTCGTGACTTCCGGCGGAAAAAACGTGGCGCCCGCCCCGCTGGAGACCCGCATCAGCGGCTCCCGGTATATCGACCAGGTGATGGCGCTGGGGGATAAACGCAAGTATATTGCCGCCCTTATCGTCCCCAACCGGGAATCCCTGGAATTCTGGGCCAAGTCCAACGGCATCATGACCGGGGATTATACCGACCTGCTGCAGCGACAGGAAGTATACGACCTGATCCATGGGGAAATTAAAAATGCCCAGGCCGACCTGGCCAGCTTCGAGCAGGTTAAGCGGTTCGCCCTCATCGAAACCCCGTTCACCCAGGAGGGCGGGGAACTGACCCCGACCCTGAAGATCAAACGGCGGGTGGTGGAGGATAAATACCAGGAGGTCATCGAGGACCTGTATCCCGGCGGGTAAAAGCCGTTCCGGCAGGTTCCGGCCGGGGGGACGGTTTCGCAGGATCGGTTCCCGGTCTTCCGGGCAAGCCGGGCCGTCGCTCATCCCGGCGGAGCGGGGTTCCGGGGTTGCCGTGATAACACCTCTGATCCCATAACCGTTCAGTGATCCACGCGGAGTCGCTCCTTGTCTTCCGACGAAGTCCGGCCTACATTTTTCCGATGTTAAGTTCTCGCATACGCCGGGTGATACGCACCTATGATTACCAGCTATGGATCCTGTTCGCCGGCTGGGTCATCAGCTCCATGGGGTTCGCCATGGTGGTGCCCTTCGTCAGCATCTACTTTTACGTGGAGCTGGGCATCCCCATGTCCGTGGTGGGGGGCTTTTTCTTCGTTACGGCCCTGATCCGGGCGGTCGCCCAGATCCTGGCCGGCAGTCTCAGCGACAGTATCGGCCGGCGCAAAATCATGATCTTCTCCCAACTGGTTCGCGGCCTCGTGTTCTTCGGTATCGCCCTGACCATCGCCTACCGGCTGCCCTTCTGGAGCACCGGGCTGATCCTGTTGTTCGGTTATCTGTTCGCCTCCTTTTTTCAACCGGCCTCCAGCGCCATGATCGCCGATATCGTTCCCACGGAACACCGGACCGAAGCCTACGGGCTGATGCGGATCGCCTCCAACCTCGGCTGGGGCATCGGCCCGGCCGCCGGCGGGTTCCTGGCCGCCTCCTCCTATGCCACCCTGTTCTGGGCCGGCGGCGGGCTTTCCCTGCTTTCCGGGTTAACCATCATTCTCTTCATCAGGGAATCCAACCGGTATCGCCAGACGTTCCACTACTCTTCGTTTCTCCCCAGGAGGATTCTGGGCGTCTTCCGGGACCGGCAGTTTTTTTATTTCTGCCTGATCTCCCTGCTGATGTTTTTAACCATGGCACAGCTCATCGCAACGCTTTCGGTGTACGCCAAAGAAACCGTGGGCATCAGTAACGTCCAGCTGGGCTGGGTCTACAGCACTAATGCGTTTCTGGTAGTCTTTTTCCAGCTGGCGGTCTCCCGCCTCATCCGCAACCGGAACCTGTTGATGGTGCTCACCGCAGGCAGTATCCTCTACGGCCTCGGATACGGGCTGATGTTCCTTCCCCGCACCATGGCGGGGATCCTGATCCTGATAGGCGTTATTACCACGGCGGAAATGATGGTGGGACCGGCCTCCAGCACGCTGGTGGCCAGGATGGCGCCGGCCGAGAAGTACGGGGTGTATATGGGAGCCTTCGGCTTGTTCGGGACGCTGGGCTGGTCCATCGGCCCCTTAATCGGCGGAGTGCTGATTGATTACGCCCCCAACCCGGTGATCCTCTGGGCCGGCGTCTCCGTGTTCGGCTTCCTGGGCGGGCTCGGGTATTACCGGATGCACCGCCGGTATCCCGAGATCAACGATGGCTAACCTGCGGTTGGTAGTGCGCACTTAAGCGCGAATTGTTTGGGCCATGCCGGCGGCGGTACAATCAAAAGATATTAAGAAAAAATCCGATGTGGTTATCGGCCGATAGCAACACGCCATGGCGAGCAATCTCACTTGGCGCTGACAGCCCTGCCTGCCAACAACTCACCCCCTGAATCCCCCTCTTCCCGGCAAGCCGGGATCTCACGACTTGATAGAGAGGGGAACTCGTGTGTCTGAACGGCCGGTAAAGCGCCAAACGATCCCGTCACGTTCTCCCCTTTCCCTCACAAGGGAAAGGGGAGTCAGAGGGGATAGAGTTGTTGTCGGCAATTCCGAGTTATGCATGTCCTATACGAACGACCACGTCGTCCACAATCCATCGAAAAAATCTCAGGAACAGGCAGAGAAGGAGATGAAGTTCAATAGCATAAGAAAAAGTGTAAATAACGTTGGCATTATTTGCCGGTTAATGCCCCTCAGGACTCCGGGGTCACCGCGGTGTCCAGCCGTTCCGGATGCAACAGGCGTCGGGCCACCCCGCGGGCCAACGCTCCCGCCTGGGCGCCGTCCACGATCCGGTGATCCAGCGTCGCGGTCAGGGGTACGATGTCCCGGATGACGATCTCACCTTTTTTTACCACCGGTTTCTTTGCCATTTTCCCCATGGTAATCACCACCGGTACCCGGCCCATGGGAAACAGGGCCGCATTTCCGGTGGCCAGCCCGTGGGACCCGATATCGGAGAGAATCACACTCCCGAAGGGATCCCTGGGGATATGGAAAAACGGGAGCCGGAAACCCAGTCCGTACACCCACCATTTGATGAGCAGAAACAGGGCGCGCCGGAATGGCCACGGGATCCTGGCCAGCGTATTTTTGGAACCCACGAATCCGGAATCCTCGCCCCGGCGTTTTTTTAACACTTCTTCCCGCAAAAACTTCGCCAAGGCGCCGGCGGACTGGCTCTCACCCCGCGGGAGGATGATCCCGGTGAGGTCCTGTCCGCGCCGGAGCGCAACAGTGACGAAGACATCTACGTGTTCCCGCCGGAGAAACCGGCCCCGCCGGAGGAAGCAATTGATCTGGGGGATATCTTCGTGGATGGTGCGCGCCAGGGCGGCGGCGACAAAGTGCAGCAGCGTCACCTTCTGCCCGGCCTTCCGCTGCCGGAAGATATAGGCGAGGGTCTCCGTCACATCGGCTTCGATGGTTCCGAAAATCCGGCAATCCTGGGGGCCGCTGTAGGCGGCCGCCGCAATTTTCCGCCAGGGGGTCGTGAGGTCGGGTGCTGTCATAGAATGTCCATCGGTCTCAGTTGTTCCCGCCGGGAGCCGGCCGGGTGCCGGTGTTTAGCGCTTGGTACCACCCACCAGTTCCACCGCCCGCAGCCATACTTTTACCTCGGATTTCCGGGGCGGGTCCAGCTGGTATTCCCGGGCATAGTGCGTAATTGCGCTGTAGAGTTCGTCCGCATTCCAGGTGAGCAGATCCGTGACCTGTTCCACGCCCACCGCCAGGAGAAGCCGGGCGTCCGGAATCCCCATGCCTTTGTGGAGCACCAGGGAGAGCTCCCGCCGGAATGCCGTGAGTTTTGCCACCGGAATCCCGGTCCGTTCTCCCAGCGATGCCAACTTCCCGGGCGGGGTTCTGTCGTACAATTGTTCCGGCGAGTGAATATGCGCACTGTGCAGACTGGCGATCTCCCGGGTGGTGATGCCGGCGATCTGCTGCAGCTGGGGCCGCCGGGACTGCAGAGTAATGTGCATCACTCCGACATACGCCCACACACTCAATCCCGTGGCCAGAATCGCCATCGGAAGGTACGAGCGGGCCAGCCGCTTGCCCACCTGTTTGAAATCGTCGATTTCCCAGTGACGCCCTCCCCGCAGATAATGGCTGAGCATACTGTAAAACGCGAAGGCTTCCACCGCCAGGACCGGAAAACCCAGGAAGCCGGGAATGGGCATTTCGAACAGTTTGACCGATTCCAGGCCCGGGACCGTATAAATCCACTTGCAGCGGGCCCAGTAATTCAGCCCCTCCCAAACCAATCCGGCGATCATGCCGCCGATCAAGAGGCGCAGCAGCCGGCCGGGGCGCCCCTCCTCCAGATCGCCCAGAATGGACGGCGCACCGTTGCGATAATTGATCACGTCCGGCACGCCCAGCGTGGCACCCCACACCATCCAGAACGCATATCGGGGCCAGACCAGCGGGAGCACAAGGCAGGCCGCACCGAAATATAAAAACAGCTGCCGCAATCCCCGGTGAATATTCAGCAGCCGGGTCCGTAAGTCCGTAAAGAGCTCCATGGATTTGAGCAGTTCGGCATGAAGAAAACAGGCCGGCAGCACCGTCGCAAAGGACGTCCAGGCAAAGATCCCCTGCAGCCAGTCCGATCGCAGGGCGAACACGTAGTACCAGTTTTTTATGACAAAATTATAGGCTTCGAACAGGAACCAGAACGGCACGGACCAGAACATCATCTCCAGGAGTTCCCGCCGCCGGTGGGTAAGAAACGACCGCCCCTGGCGCAGATAGATGACCGCATCGATGATGAGCAGATAGCCGTACCACCCGAAAACATACCATAAGACGTTCCATTTCGGAATATCGAACACCAGAAAGGACAGACCCAGCCCCAGCAATACGATCCCCACCAACGCCCACCAGGGCCGGAGACTTCTCGGGTTTTGGGGGATGGCTTGCATTGCGGAACGGTTTCTCCTGGTTTGGGACAGGAGAAAGTATAATAGAGTTTGGCTTGAATTGGAAGCAAAGTTTCGCCCCCTCCCGCTTCGGGCCCGAACCCGGCACGGATTTCTTTCCGAATCCCGGAGAAAGGCCGGGAGATATCGCACCGGACGAAAACGGGATAGTATGTATTCCCCGGTTATTGTACATTTTGATTATGTACACGGAATCAATTGTCTGACCGGAAGGTGCAAACGAACAGAAGGAGGTCGTCGTGTTCAGTTTTGAAACAACGCCCGGGATTATCACCCAGTTAACCCTGGTCTTTTTGTATCTGTTGTACGGAGTGGTGTGTGCAGTCGTGACGAACAAAGTAATGCAGTACAAAGGATACGAGGACCGACCGGGCTGGGTGATCGCCGCCCTCTTTTTCGGCATCTTTGTGCTCATCGGCGCCGCCGGCCTGCCGCTGGCCCGTGACGCACAGATTCCGGGGCACGGTGCCCCGGACGAACCGGCTGGCTAAGGACCACCCTTCGCAACGCAATCCCGCTGCCACTGTCCGGCCCGGGGCCGAACCTGGCCAACACACTTCGGAGATTCTTCGTTACTGCGCCAGTTCCCTGGTGATCTCCAAAAATTTCTTATAGGGAATGGCGTTCCAGGTTTCCGCCTTCACGGCCCCTTTGGACATGGTGATCATCGAAACCTTGGCCGAGACTTCTTCGCTGGGCGCCTCGTAGATGTCCAGGAAATCATAGGGGCCCAGCAGGGCGTAATGGCCGATCCAGTTCACTTCCGGGCATTTTTCTTTCACGGTCTCGAACCATTCGCGCCCGATGTTTTCCCGGTGTTTCAGATCGCCCATGACGGTTGGGGAAAGCCTGGTGAGGAGCATATAGGTTGCCATGACATCCTCCTGATCAAATGTGGATGGTTGGAACTCTCTTTAATATTCCCATCTCAAGTGCCGGGATCAATACCTTTCTCGGAGAACTACCGGCGGAAGGCCCCAGGTTAGTCGGAGACGGACACGCCGAGTTCCTTCTGCAGGTAATTGCAAAGATTATACTGGTCCCGGATCAGGCGAAGGATCTCGTCGTCCTGGAAGGTAGTGATGCCACAACGGTAATTACTGAGGAAGTAATTATAACAGTTGACCCGGTACATGGCCTCGGCAATCGTTCGGGCGGAGGGATAACCCGGTTGGGCTTCGTCTCGGGACGGCCGGATAACCGTTCCCATGACGAAATCCAAATCATCCACCCCGGGCGGCCAGCGAAACCGGAGGGTTCCGTCGCCGGTGATAAAAGCGGCGGTTTCGCCGGGAAGTTGATACCGGGAGGCCCGGAAGCCGGCCGAAAACGATCCGCGCCACTCCCGCCGGAGCTGCTCAGAAAAGTATTGCCTGTCATCCTCGCGCTGCCGCAACCGGGGATTGATCGCCAGCCCGAGAGCGCCCCAGTGCCAATCGAATGACACCGCATCGCGGGACCGGACCTGCTTCCACCCTTCCGTGGACAGGTTGCGCTCCACCCGGATGACCGTTTCTGCCGCGGTTAAAATATCACTGGGAGAACGGAATGGGTTCTGCCGGAAGGGTACCACGTAACCGGTGCCCCGGTGATTCTCTGGCAAATCCATGGAATACACCATGGTGTAGGTGTTGTACCGGGTGGTGGAGATCCGTCCGTACCTGATGGGAAGCGGCACCGAAATCTTGTGCGCCATCGCCAGCGCCTCTTGCCGCCAGGCCGATCGGATGCCGGTGTGTTCCCAGCAGAGGGAGCCCATCACCAGTAATCCGCCATTCAGATTATATTGCTCAGACACGATATCACCTCGATTTGGGATTCAACGGCAGGCCCTGAGGTTCCTCGGAACTGCACTTCCCAACGGTATGTTTTTTAGAGCGCTTCCGGGAGAACCGGGTTACAAATGCGAATACGGTAACCATCCGGGAAGATCATCGAACAGTATTTCTTTTATTCCACTTGCCTCCTGTGCGTTATAATGTTATTCTTACATGAAACCAACAGTAGAATGTACTGGTCCCTGTTATGCAAACGTGAACCTGCTATTGCATAATCGAAGGGAAAGTTCAAGGGTGAAACAATTTGCAGCACCAAATGCCCGATTGATTGGTCACGACTCCGCACCCGGTGCTGTCTCAGACCTGATCACCTTCTTCTCTTCGATCCCACTGACTGCGAGAAAACCCCGACTCTCAGCGCGCGCTGCCCAGGTGGTTTCCAACTTTCACTATAAGACAGGCCTTTCCTGGAACCACAACAGCAAATAGATCATCGGTACCAATAACCGGTCCCCACATCTCCCGGGAGGAATCAATGGAACATTCATCCCCTTCGCCTGCCGAACTCCGGCAGGAAAACCACCGGTTGCGCCAGCGCATTCTGGAACTGGAAAACCAGGTAAAGTCCCTCGGACACTCTACCGGAGACCAGCCGGCCGAAGATGAAAAGTTTTTTAAGCTCCTTGCGGATGCCTCCATGGGGGCCATCTACATATTCCAGGAGGAGGCATACCAATATGTCAATCAGGCGTTCCTGCGCATGTCCGGATATACCCGGGAGGAAATTGACCGGCTGCATTATTTGGAGCTGCTCCACCCGGATCACCGGGAATTTATCAAAGCGGCCACGGAACAGGCGCTCACAGGCGAAACCGACGATCTTCCGCAGGAACCGGAACTCAGGATCGTTCGCAAGGACGGCGAGCAGCGCTGGGTCCGGTTTCTGCCCACCATCGTTCAGTACCGCGGTAAACCGGCCATCTTGGCGAATGCCATGGACATCACCTCCCAAAAAACCATGGAAGAGTGGCTGCAAACCCAGCGACGGCAATACCGGGACGCTATTGAGTCGGTGGATCAGGCGATCTGTCTCCTGGACGAAGACGAGACGATCTCATACATCAATTCGATTGGGGCTGATTTATTAGGGTATCCGGCGTCGGACATACCGGGAAAACCATTTGCCGGGTTTTTAGGGCAGGATGCGCCGGAGAACATCAGCAGTCGTCTGGGGGGACTCCAGACCGGAAAATCGGTGACGTTTGACTGCACCGTTATCACCGGCGAGGGCACTTCCCGAATCGTCCGGATGATATTTCGGCCAATGAGAGATAAACAGGACCGCTATCTGGGCGCTTTCGGCAAGCTGATGGAGGTGATATCCCGGCCCGCCAGCTCCCCGGACGGCCATACATCCGCCGGAGACAGCATCCGGAGGGAGCACACTCCCGGCCACATACCCGCCTTCCTCACGATTTGTGCCAGTTGTAAACGAATTAAAGAAACCGACGAGTCCTGGCATCCGCCGGAGTCCTACTTTTTAAAACAACTACAGATCGACTTTTCACACAGCATCTGCCCGGAATGCATGGAAAAGCTGTACCCGGGCTTCTTACAATCCGGGGAGTGACCTGCCGGCTCCACACGGTTTTTCATCCGTCCCCATCACTCCGCTTCCTCCGTGAATTGTCGGGCGGATCAGGTTCCCGGACTGAAGTGTAATTCTTTGTTTCTGGTAATAAACGCCAGCACGATAATATAGACGAAGATCGCCGCCGGCAGCAGAAATGCCAGCTGTACCGAAACCTCGGCAATCACCCCCATAATGGCCGGCACCACGGCTCCGCCGAAAATGGCCATAATCATTAATCCCGAGAGTTCATTGCTCCGATGCGGCATGTGTTCGATCAGGATGGAGAAGATGGTGGGAAAGATATTGCCGAAGGCCAGCCCCGCCACCACCAGGGAACCGATCACAATCCACTGGGAATTGATAAAGGTCCCCAGAATGCCGATAAAGCCCACAATCGAGGTGATCATGAAATGCGTCTTGGGAGAGATAAAGTGGTGCAAGGCAGCGCCCAGGAACCGTCCGATGGCCAGTGACGTCAGGAAAAACCCGATGCCCAGGGTGGCCATGCTTTTGATATCCAGTCCGAATTCGGTCTGCAGATGCGTGGAAATCCAGGAGTTCATCCCCAGTTCCGCCCCCACGTACAGGAAAATTCCCAGCACCATCAGGAAGACGTAGCGCTCCTGGAACAGGAGGCTGAAGCTACTCTTCATGCTGGCGACGTGGTCGGCTTTCTCATCTTCCTTTTCTTTAATATTCAACCGGGCGATCATAAACATGGTGATGATGGCCACCACGAAATAGATAGGGAAAATCCGGTACCAGGCCAGGCCCAGCCCGACCACCAGCGGAGTAATATACGGCCCGGTGTTGGACCCGATGCTCTTGATGAACTGGGCGAAAGTCAGGTTCCGGGAGTAGCGTCCCGGCGCGGAGACATCCCGCATGATGGGGTTGCCGGTGACCTGCAGGCCCGCATTACCGGTTCCCAAAAAGAAGATGCCCAGCAGAAGATACCAGTAGTGGGTGACGCTGATGGTAGGGATCAACGAGCCCAGCGCCGTGAAAAATAAAAAGAGGCCCATCACGTATTTTTTCCCCTTGCGGTCGGCCAGAATCCCTATGGGGACGGAAAACAGCCCGTAGGCCAGGAAGGTAAAAAACGGCAGCAAACCGGCGATGGCCGGACTGAGGGAATATTGTTCCTTGGCGAATCCCACAAACGTCCCCACCGCATCCTCAAAGCCCATGACAAAAAAGGCAAAATAAATAGGCAGTGTTTTTACGCGCATGGTGACACCCTTGCTCGCCCCGACTGCGGATGTGTTCTCTTCCATGGTGACTCCTCTCTGGGGACTCCGGCTGGTCCGGAAATTTCGTTTGGTTACCTGTTGTGACACGATTGCTGCATTGTATCGCGGGAGACGTCTTCTGGAACGGCCCGATTCAGCCACCATCCAGGTACCACCCGTTCAATCGGTACACAATATACATTCACTTCACGATCGACAATCGATGACGTTGAAAGATAGGATTCCGGACGAAAGAATGCCACCATCTTTCTAACCCCAGGTCATTTTCATTCATTTCTTTCCCCGGGGTTTTCGATACGGTTACCCGGAAAAAGCCATCATTACAGGCAAATGGTCGTTAGTGTACGGGATATTCGTGTTCAATCACAGATCTTTCCCCAGGGAAACCGGGGACGGAGGATGGTCAACCAAACTCATTGATATTACGATATTTAGAGCAATTTCCGGTCCCTTTTATCGGAAATACCCCGGAAACCCGCGCAGGACAAGGGCTACAACAAGTGCGCAACTGTTAGTAAACAAGTGCGCATGTGTTCGGTGACAAGTGCGCATGAGATCATCAACAAGTGCGCATCTGATGAGCAACACATGCGCACTTGTTGTAGCCCTTGCTGCGATTGCGTTTGCGGGCGATCAGATCGGACATCTCTGATCCCGGGCCGGACGATATTCTACCGTATTACCACGGTGTTTGCAGTGGCATATTGCACACAACGGGTCAATAAAAATTTGCCCTTACTTTTCGTGATTGCGGTATGAAAATGCTATTGACAGGAGTTCATTCCACGTATATCTTCAAAAAGACGTTCCTTTCCGGATACATTATTTATTTCTGAAGAGAATTCTGAAAAATCTTGGCGTTATCGGCTGGTTCTACCATCTTGTGTGTTTGCTGATCTGATTGTTGGTTGTGTTGTCAAAGGTTTCTTCCGGGACCGGGCAAGGAATACCGTACATACATAATATCTTCAACCATGCGAACGAATGCATATCGGAAAGTCGAAGGTATTTTATGAAAGCTCGTACCACAGCACTTATCACATTCTTCTTACTATCGGTCCTGGGATCTTGCGCTCCGAAGGTGACCACCACCATCAAGATGGGTTCGGAACCGCTCGATTACCGGGAAGACGTCAAGGTGTACACCCTGGTCGACGCAGTCCCTTCGGACATGACCGAACTGGGTACGGCGAAAATCAGCGACACCGGATTCACCGTCAATTGCTCGTACGACAAGGTCATTGAGCGGGCAAAACTCGAAGCACGGAAAGCCGGCGGGAATGCCATAAAAATTGTGGAACATACTCCTCCGAACCTGATGAGTTCCTGCCATCGGATTACTTTTCTCATCTTACGGGTGTACGATTTTAACAGCGAGCCGCTGGTCACGGAAGAGACCACCCCCTTTGATTCCACTGCCACCTCCGCTACGGTCTGTATTTACCGGCCTGCCAAATTTGGCGGCGCCTTGGTGAGCTACATGGTGCATGTAAATGATTCCGCATACGTGAGGGCCGGGCTGAACGCCGCAGAAACGCTGGAGATCGCCGAGGAGGGTCCCGTGGAAATCTGGGCTCAGACCGAAGCCAGGACGGTCCTGCCACTGACGATTCAGTTCGGCAGAACCTATTACGTCCGGTGCGGAGTCACCATAGGTGTGTTGATCGGACGGCCTTCCCTCGTCCTGGTCGATCAGGCAACCGGGGAAGAGGAGTTCAATAAAATCGCAGCAAAAAAGTCAGAAAAGTGAGTAACCTATGCGCGTTTTACTGGGAGTATTGATAGTTATAAGTGGCTTTTTTACGCCGTCATTTGCCCAGGATCTGATAGTCACCGATACCGGAGATTCCCTGAATTGTCAAATAACGAAGATGACGGATGACATGGTGTACTTTCGGTTTGTCCAAAATGAAAAGGTGACCACAACACTTCTCAAATCCGATCGGATTCAGAGCATCCGGCGTGGATATTTTTCTTCCACGCCGCTGGCTTCCTATAACCCGTATAAACCGCAAATCCAGTTACGCATCGTGGGCGGCAGCAGCCGGCGACTGGTGAAAATAGGCAACGAAGCCACCGGAGTGTATCGGGACTATCAGCAGGGTCTGAAATCAGGCTATCAATTGGATTTGAACGGAATGTATTATCCCAGGGAAACTCTCGGATTCGGGATCAAATATATCTCCGCCTGGTTTTCCAACTCTATGAATGATGTGTATTTCGCATTTCCTGACGGATCATCGGGATATTTTGCAGTCTCCGACAACATCGCGATGCGGTACCTCGGGCCCGCCGTGGTTTCCCGGCTGTACCTGAATGACGCTCTGTATTTCCGCTCCGAAATATCTCTGGGGTATCTGGGCTACAAAGACAAGGGAGAATTTATCGAGCGCCTAAGCATCACCGGTTCCACCATGGGATTCTACGTCGGCGCGAGCCTGGATTATTCCTTCACCGACCAGGTAGGCATCACAGGCCA
>Ga0209918_1000954_pt1 | contig 16998 bp, 15 predicted proteins | sample SalPonD_shore_MG_FD_185712 | JGI IMG/M metagenome (GOLD analysis project Ga0209918, IMG submission 185712) | Salt pond soil microbial communities from South San Francisco under conditions of wetland restoration - Salt Pond MetaG... | ecosystem: Environmental > Aquatic > Marine > Intertidal zone...
CGACTCCAATTCCCCATCCTAAGATGGCTATCGGACTCCATGGAAATCCACCGCCGATTAGATTTATTACGACCATATCTACGCATGTGGGTATGTATACATGAAGATGAATCCTAAAAGTCCATTTAAGAAATCTTCTGACCCTAAGCATTAATATCCAGTAGATCGAATAATGGGCACTAAGACCTATTAACCATCCTAACGCAGCAAAAATTAATAATACTAAATCCAAGGATAATACAATCAAAGCGATGGCAATGAAAATTAACCCAACAATGTAAATCACCACGTGTCCTAAAAAGGTCCATTTCCACGCTACAAACCATTTGATTTTTGATTGAAGTTCCGCTTGAGATAATTCTTCAGATTTTTCTTTAAGAGCTGTTTCTGCATCCTTCTGTAGATCCTCATATTTCATTGCTAAGTAAATATGGAAGGCTAAAAAGATTCCCCAGAACAGCAAAGTTAAGAATGTTGAGACCGTATCGATAGGCGGAAATACCAACCCTCTAACAATATTAAACGGATTAAACCCAATATAAAAAGCGGCATGGATAATAACTCCTTTTTTCACGGGGCTAATTTCTTTCTTATAGAAGTAAAGAAAATACCCAAAGATGTGAATAACTAAGGCGATACCCCAAAGTACTGAATTTAATACACCATCTACGAGATCTATGGGAAAGAAGAGCGTGTATATTAAGATTTGGGCCACGATATAATAGGTAATGTGGGCAGCTAATATTAAAAGATTTGCTACTTTACCGGCAGCTAATTTCCTAGCTCTCTTTTCAGTGATATCCGCCTCTTCTCTCATTATTCTGGCTCTTTCTTTCTCAACCCTTTTATCCCAGGTAATATATCCGATTCCATGATATGCAAGAGCAATCCCCCACATAATTAGCGGCCAGTAGAAATAAATAACATTGAAAGTTCCCAGTGTCATTAGATTGCCAAATATAATAATTAGATTTACCATTACATAAACCCATGCATGAAAGATGAAGAATATCTTAAACAGGGATTCGGTTTTCAATTTCGCTAAGAATGGAGTTACTTCATAATAGATTCCAAATATGAGTGCATGAATTCCCACGCCTATACCCCATCCGAGCATGGGAAAAATGGGCCAGAAGAATGTAATTCCAGTTGCGCCTATTGCTAAGATCCAGATCATCACCAATAAAGCCATTACCGCAGCATAAGCGAAGAGATGGATCACCAAAATAATTCTATTTGCTTTTTCTTTTTTGTTTGAGATTTCTGAAATTTTTTTCGATTTTTTTATATTTGTTTCATTCATTTCACTTACCTCTTATTTTTTAAAAAATTTCAAGTGTTAATAAACTATCACATAATATTATTTAAGTATTTTTTATAGACCAATTTTTATATCCTTAAGGTTTCTATCATCTTAATCTATTACCTTCAATTTATAAATAAACTATCATTGTTTTATCACATAATACACATTAATTTTCTCTGATTTTTATGGGAAGCATTAGACCGTGGTACTGGCCAAAAAATGGGCAGCCTCACAGAACAGAACCCTTTACATGGATAATAAAGGGCGAGATAGCAGCAAGCTGGTGGCCCGATCCCTATGTATTTGATATTTATAAGGAGCAAGGAATAAAAGCTATCGTGAATTGTTCGGAATTTGACAATAAACAAGATGTTCCTTCGCATTTCGATTATTATCATTTAGATATTCCTGATTTTGGGACTCCTACTGATCACCAGTTAGAACGGTTTTTAAAGATATGTGAAAAGCATAATTCTAAAAAAGAGGCAATTGTAGTCCATTGCGTTGCTGGATGTGGAAGAACAGGTCAGTTAATTGTTGCATGGGGGGCTTATAGGGGCTATATCTCCAAAAATCTGGATCCCATTAAATGGATCCGACAATATAGAAAATGCTCCTTAGAAACAAAAGAGCAGATGGAAGTTGCCAGAAAAATTTTTGAAAGATATAAAACTTATGAACTATAGAAATTTATAGTATAAATTAGATTATATTTATTGAATAAGTAAATTTATTTTATAGAATTACTTAACTATACACGAATTAAGGATTTGTATGCAAAAATCTGATTATATTCAATTTATACTCGATAATGTTAATGTTTTCGATTTACGCCTTCCTAATAGCATTCAGAATTCTGAAGATTTAAAAAAACATTTGGAATCCCTTGATGAGGATGTTTTAAAAGCGATTGCGGGATTTAATAAAAATGTTTTAGACTATTTTTTAAAAGTATTCTTGGATAAAAACCAAGAGGAAATCAGTAAAATAGTCGAAAAATTAGCACAAATATCATATTTTATTAGGCCAACGGGCAATTTATCCTATTTAACACCTAATCAAATAGCTTATGTTCTTGAGAAAATACCATCATTAGAAATGAATGATATAACCCCTGAAAAAATTAGTTTAATTGCGGATGAACAATTAGAAAAAGAATTTGGAGGCGATCAAGCTCAATATTCTAAAATTGAGGCTTTTAAAAACCAGTTGGACTCTGCAAGATATTATCTTTCAAGTATCGGTTATAAAAAGCAAGAAATTGATAAAAAAATTGAGGAAGTGAATAAGGATCCCTCAAAATTGGATGAATTATTTACTTTAGAAGTGAAGGAAATATATAATTTACCACAAGAGCTTCAAGGAGGCGAGTCAGAAGTAGAAGAAGGAATTATAGAGCATCATATCCAATCAATACAACAAGATATAAATGACGAAAGAGCTGAAAAAGTAGCAGAGATCCTTACTAATATCGGGTCAGAGATTGGAGAAAAATTAACTGATAATTATAAACGAGTCTTTACACAGATGCATCCTGATCGACTGAATCGAGCATATAAATTCTTAAAAGAAAGTAAAAGAAATGATAAACGTAAGGAACTTTATCTCGAATGGTTTTTCTGTAGCCATTTACTGGAAAATATTGAACTAAAAGTAGAGCATTGGCAAGTTTCTTCGAGATCTTCTCATGAAAATGTGGGAGTATATACTGCAGGTGTCTCCTTTTCAAGATATGATAATATCGTTAAAGAATTTTCCGACAATAAATTAGCAAAGGTGCTTTCTATCGCTCGAAAGATTCTTAAAAAACCATCGAAAAGACGAATTCAAAAATTAGGGCAAGATTTGATTGCTGAAACTGGATTCGATGAGCATCTGTATTTTACAGATTAGATAGTTAAATATCTAATCTTTATGAATTCAAAATTCGGAAATATATAAATTATTAACCGAAAGTATTCATGTAATATTTTTGAACAATTTCTTTTAAGTTATCAACTAAAATTAAAAAAATTAGAGCAAGTATTTTTAAGCTACGCTTTAGTATTCTAAATAATTTAATAATAAAGTAGGAAGTAAGATATGAATAAGTTTGCAAAAGAAAAAATTGAAGGTTTTTATACTATACCAATGAAAACTAAAATTAAAAAAATATCCGAAAAAGATTTAGCAAGTATTCCAATACTTATTCGAAATTATCTAAAAAAAATTAATATTTTAGAAAAAGAAACTATTAAAAGAGTTAGATTAAAACAAAATGGACACTTTAAGCTAAATCCAGATTCCAAATGGAAGCCTTTTTCTGCTAAACAATATGTAAATACCGAGAATTTATCGTTTCTATGGTATGCTAAGATAAAAATGATACCTTTAGTAAATGTTCATGTTATCGATCAATATATTCAAGGGAAAGGAAAGCTAAACGCAAAGTTATTAAATTTAATAAAAATCGTTGATGAACAAGGTATTGAATTAGATCAAGGTGAATTCTTGCGATTTTTGAGCGAAATGCCATGGTATCCTTCATTTTATCTAAATAAAAAAATTACTTGGGGTGAAATAAATAATAAAACTTTAGAAGTAAAATTGAATCATAAGGATACCCCGATTTCCGGAAGGATTACTTTTAATGATAAAGGATTGATTAACGAATTTACCGCTAAGAGATATTATACTAATAGAGGTATTTCTACTATTGAAGATTGGCATGGATTTTGGGATAAATATAAGAAAATTAATGGTATATTGATTCCTACAAAATTTAAAGTATGCTGGCATTTGGATAGTGGAAATTATTGTTATATCCGTGGAACAATAACAGAGATAGGATTTAATATTCTAAATCTATATTAAAGTAATTTAGATATATTCTTTTATCTCTCAAGCGTTTTTTTACTTAAAAAACTTTAATTCTCCTCACTTCAGTTTCTTGCGGTAAATAGATTTTCCTCTAATTATGGTTTCTAAAATTGAGATTATGTTTAAATCTTCTTTAGGAATCTCAAGAGGGTTTTTATCCAGAATAACGAGATCAGCCAGCTTGCCTGGTTTAATCGAGCCTTTTATATCCTCTTCAAATGCAGCATATGCTCCGTTAATGGTATATGCTTTTAAAGCCTCCTTCACGGAAATACCTTGTTCAGGAGCAATTCCATATCGGTTAACAAGAGCATATATCCCATTAATAACATCTGGCTCTTCAACAGGGCAATCAGATCCAGCCGCAATAACTATTCCCTTATCCACTAAGGTTTTACATGGATAAGTATAATGAATTCTTTCTTTTCCAATTCTCTTTTCCAACCATGTAGCCTCAGAAATCATAAAGGGAGGTTGGCAAGATACTATTAATCCTAAATCCTTTATATCTTCTATAACATCTTCCTTCAATAAGGATGCATGTTCAATTCGATGCCGATGGTCTTTACGAGGGCTTTCTTTTAATAACTTTTTATATAGATCCACCAATAAACGATTTCCCTTGTCTCCAATAGCATGGACTCCAATTTGAAATCCATTATCATGGGCTATTTTCATTTGCTTATAAAGGTCATCTAAATCCACTACACAGAATCCCGTTTTATCAGGTTGATCTGAAAAGGGCTCATACATGCACGCAGTAGCAGCACCAAAAGTACCATCGATAAATAATTTTAAACAATTTACCTTGAATTTTGCTTCAGGGGTTTCATAATGAAGGGGAGGTTTTCTTAGTCTCTTTAACTTCTTCGGTTTTTCAGTAAATATTAACGAATACCAATTTTGTAAAATTTTATCCTGTATAGCACGATAAATAGGAATTTCAATAGCTCCAACACTTCCAAACTCGCCACCTTTATCAGCATGAACAATTCCGTGGAGAGATGTCAATCCTTTTTCCGCGAAATTTTTAAAAACTTTTTCCGCCGCCACATTAAATTCTTCGGCACTGGGGAGAGTATATTGTGATAACCCTAACCCAATAGCTTGTTCTGAAAGAATTCCCGTTATCTCTCCCTTCTCATTCCTTCTTATTTCCCCGCCCTCGGGAGCTTTTGTATTTTCATCTATCCCCACTAATTCTAATCCTTTAGTATTTAAGATACCAAGATGCCCATCGTATCTTAAAATAAATACAGGAATATCTGGAACTGCCTCATCTAAATCCCATCTTGTTGGCAATTTTGGATTATCAAATTTTTCTTCCATTAATTTTAATCCCAATAATAATTCATCCGTTTTTTTATCCTTAGCTGCCTCTTTCAAAACGTTTTGCAATTCTTTTAAGCTCTTAACATTTGAGAGATCGGGATTGATCAGAAAGAATAAGTACATCACAGGATGAAGATGAGAATCAATAAATCCTGGCAATAGAGTTTTCCCCTCTAAATCAATCAACTGATAATCACTTCCCATCTTTTCCTTCACAATATCGAAATCACCAACCGCTAAGATCTTTTCACCTTTTACACCCACTGCTTCTGGGTTTGGATATTCATCTTCCAGAGTTATTATATTTCCATTATAATAAATAGTTTTATTACTATTATGCTCCTCCAATTTAATTAACCTCAAAAATAATTATTAATCACTCAATTTAAATTAAATTAGTTGAAATTTTAATTAAAATTTATTTCTTACAAGTCAATAAGTTTATGATTTCATACCATATAAAAAAATAAATGAATAGATTTTTAAAATTAGAGATTTAATTCATCTAATATTGCCTTATTCTTTTCCACTTTTTCTGGCTTCAAATCATATACCTTCCACATTAAGATAAAACCAATGAAGTAAAAAAGCGCGGGAACAGCGAACATCCCTATATTTATTCCCCATTGAGCTAAGAGAGTCTGAGTAGCGGCTCTGGGATCAAAAAATGTGAGAAAATGAACAATGCCGAAGGTTAAGGCCTGAATTACGATTGAAGTCCTTCCAACAAATGTTCTAAAGCCGTAGTAAATCCCTTCTTCTCGTTGTTTCGTTGTAATTACAATTTCATCGATTACATCGGAGAAGGTTGGATAAATTAAGGTCCAAGTTGCCCCCATACAAAAGCCAATTAATGCAAATCCAATAAGGATATATGGAAAATGCCATATTAGCATCGTTATAATTAATGATGTTCCCGTACCAAGGGTACCGCACATATACCCGATTCTATTTCCATATTTACGACTTACTTTAATCCATAAAGGCGCTGAAGCTACGCTCGCCAACAAAAATATTAGTAAAATGATAGTTTCATAAAAGCGATCAATATTTACGACATATTGCATCCAATAGGGAATAGATGCCAACATCAGCACCATTACGGTTGTTTGCGCTAAATACGCAGTCAAATAGGCTATATAATTTTTTTGCTTTAAAGCAGTAAATAATTTCTGAAAATAGTTTTGTGGTATTCCAGACTCATCTCTTACTCTAAAACTTCGATCAATCATCTCTCTTGGTTCCCTCATCCCATATATCATTAGAATTGAAATGATAATTAAGGTAATAGAGACGATCTCTCCTACAGTGATATATGAACCTTTATTTGTGCCTGGAATCCCTTCGGTTATTATTAAGGTTGGCAAAAGCGTACCAAGAGCTAATCCGAATAACGAACAAAGGATTTGAATTCCGCCTACCTTTGTTCTTTCCTTTTGGGAGCGAAACTTATCCGGAAAAATTGATTGCCAATTGACGATGCTGAAAGAAAATAATGTATCTAAAAGGCACAAGGATAAAAGTAACCAAAGGAAGGTAATGAGTGGATTAATAGTAGGAGGAATGAAAATGATGGCAAATACGATAGAACAGGGTATACTCGTTAAGAGAAACCACGTGTATCTTTTGCCTCTTTTTCTCATAAAATCTATATTCTTATTGGAAATATGTCCAACAATTGGATCATTAATCATATTCCAAAATCCATACAGCACTATACCAAGCGATATATAAAATACTGGCAAGAAGACTTCCGTCTCATAAAACTTAAAGACCATAAAGCTTACAACAGTGGCAAGAAAATCATCAAAAAAGCTCCCTAATGAATATGATAGATGGGTTTTAGTTCCCCAAAATTCTTCCGATTTGTTTTTGTTATTCAATTTAATAACCTCGACTCTTTCATAGATAAGATGACTTTTATATTTTTAATGTTCTATTACTATAGTTGAGCTAATGGAATATTTTTCCAATGCTTTTTCATCAAGTTCTACACCCCATCCTGGGCCTTCAGGCACTTTTGCCTTCCCTCCGCTATAATCTATTGGTTTTTTAATGAGGTCATCTTCCATCATTTCCATACCGAATAATTCCGTTGCGTGGATAATTGATTTGTATCTCGCAGCATGTAGATGAATATGCATAGCTGAAGCGATTCCCAATGGTTGGTTATGCAAAACAACACCTAATCCTTTAGCTTCGGCATAATCTATGGCTCTTAATGCTTTTGTAATTCCTCCAGGGCGTTCTGAATTGATTCCCAACATTTCAACAGCGCCCAATTCAACTAAAGTAATAAAATCTTTTAAAGAAAAATACCCTTCATGAGCCATTAAGGGCGTATTCACCCGTTTTTGAACGTACCTCATTCCGAGATAATCATCTTTATCGACAGGTTGTTCTGCATAATCGATATCAAAGTGTTCTATCGCTTTTATTGCTTTTACAGCATTTACTGGCGTATATGCTTGATTATAATCAACTCGTAGTCTGATTCTTTCTCCCAAACTCTCTCGAATCTTTTTACAGGTCTCAACATCCTGCTTTATTCCATCCCCAAGCTTTAATCGAATTGTTCGAAAGCCCTTTTTATAATAACTCCTTGCAATTCCTCGCATGAGCATAGGACTCCCTAAAGGTATAAGAGCAGCTAACGGAATTTCATCCACATTTTTACCTCCAAAAAAATAACATGCTGGAAAACCACCGATTTTACCCATTAAATCATAACATGCCATATCTAATAACCCTTTAGCGATCTCATTCTGTGCAATATTAATATCCATTCTGTGATTAATTTTTTCAATGTTGAAAGAATTTTCTCCTAACAGATAGTTAGATAATCCATTTTGAATAGAATCAATTATTTGTTTAGGAGATACCCCACTTTCTGGTAACCATACAAATACCTCCCCTAATCCTTCATAGCCTTCACTTGTAATTAATCGGGCAATGACAGAATCCCCTCCTAACCATGCTTCTTCTGCTCCTATTGCCATTCCCAAACCCCCTCGACTTTGTCCCATTGCATCTTTAACTGCTTTCTTAAATGGAACATGGATTGGAGTTAATTCTATTCTTTTTATTTTATTGTTCATAAAAGTCAAGTCATCTATTTTATTAAATAAAATAATATCAATCTTATATAAAAGGATTGAGCATATGAAAATATAAATTTATTTTCTTACTTCAAGCTTTAATAACAACGATTTAGCTTATCTATAATTGGTGCATATAATTCTCTATGTTAAAAAATATAAAATAAAAGAAAATAAAAAAAATAGAAAGCAATTTTAATCCATAAGATTAGTGGAGTATTGTTCAACTAAATATTTTATTTTTTCTTCGTCAATGTTTCCTTTACTTAATTCCGTACACATATTTTCTAAATGGTTAAGAAGTTCAGTAAGGCCTTCTTCTGCTTCTTGAATTTTTGTGTCTTCTGAGTCATCAATTACTATAGCACCCATTAAGTTACTGGAGCGCTTGAATACAATGGTTAAATTGTCCATTTTAAGCTGATTTAATTCCGAATCGAATGATTCTTTTATAAAATTGGTGATTGCTGCAAATAACCCCCCTTTTAATATATCATCAGAAGATGTGGAGGATAAGGGAACCCCCCCTTTATCAAAAATAGTGAGTGCTTTTGGTTTTATTGAAGTTTTTAATTCCTCCCCGGTTAATTTATAATATATTTTTTTGAATGATTTGACAATTCCGAAACCGGTTTTACATGATATTGGAATTATTTGAAAAGAAGAAAATTTTTCTAATTCTAAGGCATCCATGATTTCACTTATTGATGCAACATCACGAAGATCATATTTGTTTGCCAAAACCAATAAAGGTTTATCTTCTAAGAGTGATGAAAGCTTCCATAATTCTGTTTTTGCTTCTTCAAACCTATTTTTATCTGCAGCATCCACCATATAGATTACAAACGCCGCATCCTTTAGTTCACCAGTCCATAATGACCTGAAGTCTTTCTGGCCTCCCATATCAACAATATTTATTCGAACTCCTTGAACTTCAATTGTGGTTTCATCTTTACCCATAGTAGGAGTATGTTCAATAAAAGTTCCTGTTTGTAAAAAGGAAACCATCGTCGTTTTGCCCGCATTATCTAACCCCGAAATTACCACTTTTTTATCTTTTGATAAAATTCGTTTTAAAATATTCTTAATTCCCATTTTAATCAGATAAACTAGATTTATAGATACTATTAAGATATATATAATTATAAAATCTTTATAATATATTTTTTTTAATCAATTTTATGTGATTGTGCTACAAAATTGATTTATTAAAATTCTTTTTAAATATTGATAAATTTAATTAACAAAAATTAAGCTTTATTAAATTAGAAGAGATTTCTTCTAAAATTGGTCAGAAATTCTTATACTATGATTATCTAGGGCTTTTTATTCAACTAAAAATCTTCGTGCAATCCAAGTATTCCTGATTTTATGAATTTTTTCTTGAGTATGCTCATCAATTAATATATATTTATCGAGAAATCCTGTAGCTCCAAGTATCATCATAAGTAATCCAATATCTTGGAATATTAATCCAACAATTATATTAATCGGGAAATAAGAAAGGCCGTACATGAATACGAAGGCAAATGAAAGAATTTTTCCATTCTTTCTTTTTAATCCCTCATAGAACAAAATCGCAAAAGAGATAGCCCCAATAACAATAATGGCGATTCGATAATATAATATGATACCCGATAAATATAGATTTAGAATCATAAAAAATGCTGTAATAGTTGGAAAAGTATAAAATTTTCTTAAATCCCCTAGATATAATAAGAATTGTACCGGCATAAAAATTATAATAATTGTGAGAATTAAATTTATTGTTAATCCTCCGCCAAGATTAATTTCGTCGGGGATCGCTTCATGGGATAATATTAAAGTTCTAAATGCAGTAAAAACAATAACTGAATATAACACAACTTCGAAAAGGTCGATATAAATTTTACTTTTCCTATAACTTATAATGGAAATACCAAGAATTATAACGCTTAATACAAAAAAAGCTGCCTGAAAAATCATTAGCATTAAATTAGCCATTTATTTACCCCTCTATTTGTTTAGTTTTAAATGGAGTAAAAAAACCTAGTGAAAAGATGAGACCAAATATTGCGATTGATATGGTAAAAATATCTCCTATTACGTTCTCCCCGAAGGCTAAAGCGCCGAAAGCAATGGAAAAAAGGATTCCTAATCCGAGAGAACCGTTATCTCTTAATCTAAATCCTGTAACATAAAAGAATACAATTCCAATTACCGCGGCGGTATAAATATAATACATATTAAAAATATCGAAAGCAGGATCCATATTATTTAATATAGCTGAAGCTAATATAGTAGGATAGAATGATAAAGCAGTGTAATATAATATTTCCCATTTATTTGCATAAGCAATCAAACTTAATGCGAAGCTTACCATTAATCCTATTGAAATGGAATATGGATTAATTTTCTCTTCTGTAAGACCTATTATTTCACCACTAATAAAAGTATTAAAAGGTGGAACCTCTGCCATGTTTGTGGGGATTATTGCCCAAGTGAATGCAATAAAAATACATAATATAAGTAGGCGAACGTAATTAATCTGTTTGGTTTGTTTATATTCTCTAAAGAGCCGTATTGCTATAATAATCGCCATAAGAGGAACAACAAAAATACTTGTCCAGTTTCCAATTAACTGAGTAATATATCTTAATTCAACATCCATTAGCATCACCTAAAAAAAGCTCCCTTTTAAATTTGGTTTTTCTTTATCTTTTCTAAGCTCTTTAAATAAAGCAGATATATTGATAGTAATACCTTCAATTTCTAAGTCTTTTTCTTCATTAAGGCTTTCATATATTACGTTCTGATAATTTTGTAATAGCTCTTCAGTCAGTAAATTATATTCCTTTAGTGTATATATAAGTTTTTCTACTATTGGTTGGTATATTTCAGCATCAATATCTTTATCAATGAGGATGGAAAACGAAAATAAATCATCGCGATGCTCTGATTTTTCGACACTAAAAATATAGGATAAAAGTGTATTTTTTCTATATTTTGTTTGTATTAAGGTGTTTTCTTTACTTCCGATTGGTAAACACAATGAAAGCAATTCATTTGATGTATCTTCGGGTTCTTGAAGCGGTGGATATGCAGTTAATATTTCTGGATTTGAATCAACATGTCCACCTAATTTACTTAATATTGATTTATATAAACACATCGTCATTTTAGATCCGTAATGTTTTTTAGTCAGAATTATAATAATAACAAAAAAACTGACTTAAAAATTTTGAAATTTATATTTTTTATGTTTCACTAACACGAAATCTTGATCATAGTTATATGATAAATAAACTGTGATTTAAAATCTCATTAGAGCTTTTAAAAATTTTGGCGTAAGTGTTAATTTTGAGAGGGTGGGTAATGCTTTATACAATTGCTCTCCTGCCCACCGGTCTCTATTGGTGTCATATTTTTCTATTGGGATTCTATATGCTTCCCATATCTGTTTACGTAATTTTCTATTCTCTTTTATGAGTTTTATATATGCTTCCCAAATAGTTCTAATTATAGATGGGTTTTCGTCATAGAATATATACTCGCAAGCGGCCCCATTTTTATAATAATTATCTAAAATAGTTCTTCTAAGACCTTGATCATATGTTCTTAATTCTGTCTCGTTAAATGCACTTTCTTTCTCAAATAGCGGACTTAAGGTATTAGCGGCTGTTTCCGCAGAGACTAATCCTGAAAGGATGCCTTCATAAAAGAATGCTGTTACTAATCCTGCCGCTTCGCCCAATATAAGAGTGCGATCTTTTGAGAACTTACTTATGGGATGTTTTGAGATTTTACCGGTAATAAAAGAAGATTTGTCCCATTTTAAATTTTTAAGATTTGGTTGAATATATGGATAATTTTTTAGGATGCGATCTAATTTTTCTACTATTTCGGCCTCTGTTTCCTTTTTCTGACCCAAAAAACCAGTGAGCACTCTATCTTTTCCAACATTAAAAAAGAAAGGGCCATCCTTACTGATATTAGGATTAATATGAAACATATAGTCAAAGTCGAAATTTTGTTTAATTTGATCTTCTGATCCGTAAAGATGAGTATAGATTCCCAGATAAGAATCAGGTATCTCAAACCCTAAAGACTTTTGGAGTTCGAAAGCTCGAGATCCAGTTGCGAGCACTAATACTTTTGCGGAATAAGTCTCATTTTTATCAGTCGAAACCTCTATTTTATCAGGAAATCTCGTAACTTTGGTTACTTTTTCGTTAAAATGGACGATTCCCCCATTATCTTCATAAATCCTTAGTAATTTTTTTATTAATCGATCAGTATAAACAATTTTGCCTAAGGGCTCTCCAAAATCTTCGGAATTTATATATCCCTTATCATTTTTATCAAAATATAAGGTTTTAATATGATCACAGGGAAAAAGCTCTCGATCTTCTAAATTTATTTCATTCTCATTTAAAAATAGACGATTATGTTCGGGAAACACATTAGTTCGAATATCAATCCCATCACGTGCTTCAATTAATAAGGCTTTTGCATGTTTTGAGATTTTTTTTGCAAAAGAACTTCCAGAGATACCAGCACCAATGATAATTACATCAAACATATTCTTAGAATTAATTCTTAATTTAATGTAAAATTAAACTAGCAAATTAAGAGCAACATTAAAATATTATTCATTAAAATAATTCAAACTTTTATTTCTCTGATTCTTTTTGGCTTTTTTTAAATGTGGTAATTGGTCTGGTTTGTAGTATAAATAATTCATCATCTTTAATTGTCCATTCAATATCTTGGGGACAATTATAGAGTTGTTCAATAGTATTTCCTATTTCACAGATTTTTTTAATATTTTTTTTATTAAGACAGCAGATCTTCTGCAATTTGCGGCTTGTTTTGATTAATTTAGTTGTCGAATGCGCGTAATCTGGTATTACCGTCTTTTCTTTTTTACCGATTATCGTCTTTATAATATTATAAGTGGATTTATTTATAATTAATGTGTCCGGAATAACACAATTATTAGCTAAAGCCTCTCCAAGCCCCCATGTTGAATTTATTAACATTTCTTTAATATTATTATTTAAGACATTTACGGTAAATAGTACTCCAGAAATTTCAGAGCTAATCATTTGTTGAATCACGACTGCCATGTAAATTTCATTTAATTTAGTGGTTTTATGTAATTTATTCATCTGAGAAAGATATAAAAGGGCTCTAGGATTAAAAAGAGAACTCCAGCATGCTTTGACAGAATATATAATATCATTTAAACTTTTCCTAAATAAAAATGTATCTGCTTGACCAGCAAACGAAAATCTATCACCATCCTCAATATTAGCTGAAGATCTTACAGCAAATCGTAATTCACCAGTTAATTTTTGACGAAAATTATCATAGGCGGTTTTAATCTCGTCTTTAATATCTGTTGGAATTTGTGTATTTAAGATATCATTTCTTATTTTCTTGGAAATTGAAAGGACATTTTGAGGTTTTAAATTCTTACTAAATAAAGTTTCTAATTCTTTATGATATTTGGAAGATTTAATAAAATTTTTGTATGCTTCTGTTGAAATTATAAATCCATTCGGGACATTATAATTATTTTTGGCTAATTTAACTAAATTTGAACCTTTACCTCCTAGTAAATCAATATTATAACTCCACTCCGAAAAGTTCTTTACATACTTCATAATTTATTTAATTTAACTTGTAAGTTTTTTACTTATTCTATTGAATTAATCAAGCAGATATAATTTTCCTTGATCGTTATCTTCAGTTATAATTTTTACTTGTTTTCCATCAAAGCGAGTTAAATCTTTAATCTTAAGTTTAATTGCCATAATACAGGGAATATCAAACTCACGTGAAACAATGGCCAAATGAGACCCCGCACCCCCTGTAGTGCAAATTATTCCTGCTAAATCTGACATAATTGGACCTAAGGTTGTCGTGCCCGCATCTTCAACCAAACAGATCTTTCCTTGAGCCTTATCAAAAAGAGATATAACATCTTGAATGGATTTAATATATTTTAATTCTCCTATCGCTTCTTTTTCTGAAGAACAAGATAATCCTTTTCCAATCTCTTTCAAGTAATCCCCTTTTTGTAATAAATCAATCCTAAGTTGCTTAATAAAGACCCTAATACACGATTTAAGAAAATTATCATAATAAACTTTTATTATAATAAAAATTTAATTAATGCAATTTATGAATATTAAAGAAGCTAATAAATTAATATATCACGTTTCAGAAACTTTAGATGAACAAATTAATAAGAGAGGGCTTTTAGAATCCCAGCTCTTCCCAGTAACAGCATATATCTGCGTATCTTTTTATAATGCTTATGATATGCTATATGATATTTTAAAAAAAATCTCTCAAAAGACCACACCAGAACAAATGGGAAAAGAAAGTAGGAAGATTCTTTCAGAACTACATGCATTAAGTATCACCTATATTCCATTATACTATATGGAAGGAAGAATGGGCGAGATTAATAGAAATGGAGGAGATCCAAGTGCGGAGCCCAAAAAGAAGAGAGAAGAAACGTTATTTGTGCTTGATTTTTGGAAAAGATTGGCATCCTCCTATTTTCCAGATAATAAATTATTTGTCAGTGATTTAAACTGGAAAAATCCCGCTCTTAATCAAGAAGATGTCGATTGGACTTTAGATAAAATTCAAAAAGTCAATGAGGATGAAGTAAAAAGCATTAAGAAAACCATGGCGAATTTAGAAGTTGTTTCATTTTTAGATGAATGCGAAGCGAGAGCCAAATTATGTGATCATGGACCCTATCGAATAAATGAAGAAGAAATATTAGTGTTTCGGGAAATAACGCATCTATATGATGGGGGAGAACCTCATTTCCCTTGGTCTGAAACTAAAGCTGAAGCCCCCTATTCAAATATCACATTTGCTTTCACCTTAAAAAACGTTGAGGCTAAATTTGATAATTTCGCATCAATGGATACTATACCTAAAACATTTACCGATAGAATTACAGGAGCCGCATTAATAATGCGGGATAAAGACAAGGTAAAGCCTCTTGATTTAGATATTTTAGAAAAATATAATAATTATGCAAAAAATGCCCAAAAAGAATTATATATTAAATTTTCTCAATGGGACAGGAGAGAAAAATTAATAGCAGGAGCCTATGCCTATGCTTATGGTTATGCCAGATATACTAACTTTGTTGGTATTACAGACCAAATTGATTGGGATTTAACTGAAAGGATCATGAATAAGTATATTCCTATATTTATGGAAACAGATTTTGATCCCGGCATTTCGAGGCATTTTAGAACGAAGCGAAAGAAAGAAAAAGAAGGGCCTTCATTATTTTTATTAGCAGAGGAAGAGTAATGTCAAAAGAAAGCAATTTTAAGAGATATACTCAAGAAGATGATTTTCTTCATGCACCCGATGAGAGAGAAAAATGGAGGGAATCATACTATTTTAATTGGGTAGATTTAGATATTCAGATCTCAGGATTCACTACATTAGGGATCTTACCTAATGAAGAAAAGCGAGAGCTCGTCTTCATTCTTTTTTTCAAAAATAAGAGAATGGTCTATTATAAAGAACCTCAATTAGAAAATTACAATCATAAAGTAAATCCTAATTCTGTGTTAAAAGATAAAAATCTTTGCTATAAAATGATAAAACCAATGGAAGAATGGAAAATCATCTATACTACTCGAAAACTTACGTTCGAAATTTCCTTTAAAAATCGATTTTCCCCCTATTACTTTGGTAAAGATTCCTCTGCCTCTTGGCATCGACATTTTGAATGTTCAGGTTATGTGAGCGGAACTCTATCTTTGCGAAATGGCAAAGAGCTTGATATAAATGGATTTGGGCAACGAGATAAAAGCTGGGGATATCGAGATTGGCATCAATTCGATCAGTGGTATGCGGGACATTTTCAATTTAAGAAATGGTCTTGTGGATTTAGAAAGGATTATCAAAATAACCAAATGCAATTATCTGGGTATATTGGAACCAAAAAGGGAAATTTAGCTTTAAAGGAAATAGAAATTCAAGTAAAAAATGATACTGATGCCTTCAATAGTCCTCTTACTACAATATATAAAATACTCGATATAAATAATAATACGTATAAAATACAAGCTACACGGATTAATAATAAATCATTTATGCGCTTTTCACGAGAGTTTGATGAAGGTTCTACGGAATTATTTGAACAAATGGTAATAATGAAGGATTTAGAGAGCGGTGAAATAGGTACTGGCATGTCAGAAGAATTAAGAACCCATGGGGTAACATAGTATTAATATTAATTTTTTAATAATTAGAGGAAAAGAAGTTAAATAGAACGAATTTTACGAGCAACTGAATTCAGAGTTAATTCGGCCATCCCTAAAGGGACGCTTTTTTCAAATAAAAGAACAATTAAAAAACTACTTAATTTCTCAG
>Ga0209918_1000955_pt1 | contig 16989 bp, 15 predicted proteins | sample SalPonD_shore_MG_FD_185712 | JGI IMG/M metagenome (GOLD analysis project Ga0209918, IMG submission 185712) | Salt pond soil microbial communities from South San Francisco under conditions of wetland restoration - Salt Pond MetaG... | ecosystem: Environmental > Aquatic > Marine > Intertidal zone...
ACCTTCGACTACAGGAAACACTTCCCTGAAAGCAGGCGCGCTTCCATCTTTCTCAATGGGCAATCAGGCCACCAGCTTGTCGAAAACGCTCTCCTGAGCTACCTAGAGGCCAAGAAACGTACATTGGCCGACTCTACCTATCACTCCTATGAAACCGCCGTGAGGTGTCATCTGATCCCGACCTTCGGCCATTTGAAGCTTTTGGACCTGACCACGCAGGCAATCCGGCAATGGATGGGCGGCCTCACTGTTTCCAATAAGCGAATCAACAACGTCCTGATTCCATTGCGGGGGATGCTAGAAGATGCCTTTGTGGATGGTGCCATTGATCGCAATCCTATGGACAGGATCAAGAACCTCGAAGTCCGAGAGGATGAACCGGAGCCGTTCACCTTTGAGGAGCAGCAGCGGATTCTGGCCGTTCTTCCCGATCAGGGCCGCAACCTGATCCAGTTCGCATTCTGGACAGGGCTTAGAACCAGCGAGTTGATTGCTTTGGAGTGGGGCGATATCGATTCAGTCCGGGGCACCGTCTATGTGCAACGGGCTTGCGTCCGTGGCGTACTCAAATACCCGAAAACGAGAGCCGGTAAGAGGGAGGTTCTGTTACTTCCTCCAGCCCTGGAAGCATTGGAGAGACAGCGGCCATTTACCTTCAAGGAGGGGCGGCGGGTATTTCACAACCCGGAGACAGGCAAGCCCTGGAGCTCTGACATTAAGATCAGGCACCCTCTATGGGCGCATGCGATCAAGGCTGCCGGCGTTCGCTATCGTAATCCTTACCAGACCCGCCACACCTATGCGTCGATGCTTCTGTCTGCTGGGGAGAACCCCGCATGGATCGCGCGCCAGATGGGGCACACCAACATGCAGATGGTACTGCGTAAATATGGCCGCTATCTGCCTGACCATGACCCGCTAGCAGGGGAGAAGATCGTCACAAGACTGTCACAATTGAGTCACAATTGGGGTCTGGAAAAAGAAAACCCCCTGCATTCACAGGGGGTTAAGGTGGTGGCGCTTCAGGGACTCGAACCCCGGACACACGGATTATGATTCCGTTGCTCTAACCAACTGAGCTAAAGCGCCGAACAGGAGGCCGCATTTTAGACAGCCGGCGCCTCCCGTCAATCACTCGTGCGATGATTTGCATTCCCTACCCTGCATGCCATTATCTCGTACCGAATCACAGCAACGATCTCAGGAGCGGGAAGGTGTCGACAAACCCATCGGATCCATCCAACAAGCGCCTGCGCGTGCTCTCCGGCATGCGATCTACAGGGCGTCTGCATCTCGGCCACTTCAAGGGCGTACTGCAGAACTGGCTGAAACTGCAGGAGCAGCACGACTGCTTCTTCTTCGCCGCCGACTGGCATGCGCTGACCACCGAGTACGCCAACCCCGGTATCGTCAAGCAGACCATCTGGGATATGCTGGTGGACTGGCTCGCCGTCGGGATCGATCCGGAGAAGGCCGTGCTCTTTATCCAGTCCGAGGTGCCGGAGCACGCCGAGTTGCACCTGCTCTTCTCCTTCATCACTCCCCTGCCCTGGCTAGAGCGTGTGCCAACCTACAAGGACCAGATCGAACAACTCAGGGAGAAGGATCTTGGCACCTACGGCTTCCTCGGTTATCCACTGCTTCAGGCGGCCGATATCCTGATCTATCAGGCCGATGCCGTACCTGTCGGCGAAGATCAGGTCTCGCATGTGGAACTGACGCGCGAGGTGGCCAGGCGCTTCAACCACCTCTACCGCAAGCTGGACCAGCCGCTCTTCCCCGAACCCGAAGCGCTGCTGATGCCAACCTCCAAGGTACCGGGCATGGACGGGCGCAAGATGAGCAAGTCCTACAGAAATACCATCGAGCTGGCCGAGGAGTGGAAGGTAACCGAAAAGAAGGTCAAGACGATGCCGACCGACCCGGCGCGCGTGAAGCGCACCGATCCCGGCACGCCCGAGAAGTGCCCGGTCTGGGATTTCCACAAGATGTACTCGACCGAAGATGAGCGCAGCTGGGTACAAGAGGGATGCACCTCGGCCGGCATCGGTTGCCTGGAGTGCAAACAAGTGGTACTGAACCACATGGAGGCCGAACTTCAACCGATCCGCGAGCGCCGCACCGACATTCTCAATCATATCGATGACGTGCATGACATCGTCAAGGCGGGCAATGAAAAAGCGCGCCATGCAGCCGGGCGAACCATGGCCAAGGTGCGCAAATCGCTGAAGATGGGCTACCGCGTCTAGCCACGGGCTCGCCGACCGCTCTGCATGCTGCTAATCTGTGTGGATGCCTGAATTCTGTATGATGGACGCCACGTGACCGAAAGCGCCGAGCCGGCCCAACCGAAACCGGAGACATCCGCTCAGGAGCCGATGCTCCAGGTCCGACTCGACAACTTCGAGGGACCGCTTGACGTCCTGCTGCATCTGATCCGCAGCCAGGAGATGGATATCTTCGATATCCCCATCGCGCGCCTCACGGCGCAATACCTGGAACTTATCGAGGCGCAACAACAATTGAATCTGGAGGTCGCCGGCGACTACCTGGTCATGGCCAGCACGCTGATGCAGCTCAAGAGCCGCATGCTGCTGCCGCGTCCCGAACTCGACGAGGAGGGCGAGGAAATCGACCCGCGTGCCGAGCTGGTGGCTCAGCTGCTGGCCTATGAGCAATACCGCATGCTGGCCGAGGAGATCGACGAACGCCCCAGGCTGGGACGCGACGTATTCTCCCGCAGCGTCTTCCCCGAGGCGGAGCTGGTGGAACGGCCGCTGCCCGAGCCCGATCTCGATGCACTACTGCTCGCCTTCCGCAACGTACTCAAGCGCGTCGGCGGTGAGGTGCGCCACCATGTCTTCATGGAGACGATGAGCGTACGCGAGCAGATGGGCGTGGTGCTGGAGCGGCTGAAGCGTGGCGGCGTCGTGCTCGAGGAGCTGCTGGACAAACCAGGCCGCGAACCTATCGTTACCACCTTCCTAGCCATTCTTGAGCTGTGGCGCCAGCAGGCCATCACCGTGATCCAAGAAGGGAGCTACGCCAGCATCAGCATCCTTCCCAAGGAGGCCCACGCATGAGCCTTCAGCAACAGCTTGAAGCACTGATCCTCGCCAGCGACGAACCGGTCGGCATCCAGAAGATACGCGACATGCTGGACGACCTCCCGTCGGCTGAGATTCGCGAAGCACTGGCCGAACTGGAATCGCACTACAACACGCGCGGCATCCGGCTGGTGCAGGCCGGCGGTGGCTGGCAGTTCCGCACGGCACCCGAGCATGCCGATCTGGTCCGTCAGCTCTGGAGCGTACGCCCACCGAGGCTGTCGCGCTCGATGCTGGAGACGCTGGCCATCATCGCCTACCGCCAGCCGGTCACGCGTGCCGAAATCGAGGCGCTGCGCGGCGTCAAGGTCTCCAGTTCCATTATCGGCGGCCTGCAGGAGCGCGGCTGGGTGCGCGTACTGGGACGCAAGGAGATCCCCGGTCGCCCTCACCTCTACGGCACAGGCAAGCCCTTTCTGATAGACTTCGGCCTGGAGAGTCTTAAGGACCTTCCGGATGCCTCACAACTGATGGACGAAGATGAAATCATCGCACAAGCACAGCAGACAGAAACACACGCGGAACACGACGCCGAAGCGGGAGAACCCCCGCCGTCAACCGAGGGGGAAGACACCTCGGCCACCGGAGCGTAGCAGCGGCGAACGCCTGAACCGTTATATGGCGCAGTGCGGCCTCTGCTCGCGCCGCGAGGCCGACCGATGGATCGCCGCGGGACGCGTCACCATCAACGGGAACACCGTCACGGAGCTGGGCACGCAGGTAGCCCCATCCGATCGCGTCGAGGTCGATGGCAAGGAGGTGCATCCCGCCGCCCGCCACACCTATCTGATCTACCACAAACCCAAGGGATTACTCTGCTCGAGGCGCGATGATCGCGGCCGCCCGCTGATCTATGACGAACTCGAACTCCCCCCCACCGTGCAGTCGGTCGGACGGCTGGATATGGACAGCGAGGGGGTGCTGCTACTCACCGACGACGGTCGCCTGACCCAGGCCCTGACCCGACCGCAGGCGAAGCTGCCGCGGCAGTACCGGGTCCGCATTGCCGGGCATCCGGAGCTGGAGACGCTGCAGGCTCTGCGCGAGGGAGGCATCGATATCGGCAGGGATGAGCTCAGCGATCCCTGGGCAGTAACCGTGGACAGCGAATCGGGAGGCCATACCTGGCTCACCATTGTCATCCACCGCGGACGCTGGCGCGAGGTACGGCGCACGCTCGAGGCCCGGGGGCATCCCGTACGCCGCCTGATCCGCACGAAATTCGGTCCACTGAAGCTCGGTGATCAACCGCCGCGCACTACGCGCGAGATCAAGCCTGGTGAACTTCGCCAGCTCAAACGCGCTGCCGGAATCGACACACCTCAACAGGAAAAATGAAGGCCGATTCCGGGCTGCTGGAAATCTACGAACGGTTGCTGACGGCCTACGGTCCACAGAAGTGGTGGCCGGCCGAGACCCCCTTCGAGATGATGGTCGGCGCCGTGCTGACCCAGAACACAAGCTGGACCAATGTGGAACGCGCCATCGCCGCGCTCAGATCGCGTGGGCTGCTCGATCCGGCGCAGATCGTCGGTTGCGACGAGGCCAGCCTGGCCGAGACTATCCGCCCCTCCGGCTACTTCAACCAGAAGGCACACCGTTTAAAGCTGCTGGCCGACTTCTATCTCGAACAGAGCAGCCTGGCCGGCCTGAAGCGATTGCCTCAGCCACGTCATGCACTGCTGACACTGCACGGCATCGGTCCGGAAACGGCCGATTCGATTCTGCTCTATGCACTGGGGATGCCGGTCTTCGTCATCGACGCCTATACCCGCCGCATCTTCACACGCCTCGGTCTGATCCCGCCTGATACGACCTATCACACTCTGCAAGCCCTCTTTGAGGCGAACCTGCCGGCCGAGGTTCCGCTCTATCGGGAGTATCACGCCCTGATCGTCATGCATGCCAAAGCGCACTGCCGCAGCCGTCCGGCATGCGACGACTGCCCGCTATCAGGCGACTGCCCTGTGGCACATCAGGCCGCTTCGCTACGCAGCCGGTAGAGCGGGCTGTTGCGGTATAGCTCCATGACCGCCTGACGCGACAGCTTGGCACGCGCCTCGACCCCGCCTTCGGCACGTCGCAGCTTGGCATAAAGCGCATCAGCCTTGGTAACCTGTCCGGCTGTAGGTTTGCGACGTATCGAAGCGTAACCGAGAACGGCGCCGCCGGCATCGACCTGCGGATAGATATTGGCTTCCACCCAGTAGTGATCGCCGTTCTTGCAGCGATTCTTGACGATACCGCGCCAGTCGCTGCCGGCCTGTAGGGTCTCCCAGCACCAGGCGAAAACCACGCAGGGCATGTCGGGATGGCGCGTGATATTCTGTGGAGCCCCGATCAGCTCCCGCTCACTGAAGCCCGAGATACGGCTAAATACGCGGTTTGCGTAGGTGATAATGCCCTCACGATCAGTTTTCGAGCAGATCAGCTCTTCGTCCGAGAACGTGGTGTTCTCCCGTTGGGTAACAGGCAGATTGACACGCATAATAACCCTCCCACCCCTTTAAATTCGGGACTTCAACATACATCCGTGTAAGAAATCGAATGATAAATGATTAGGTGTTTTTATCAATAAAATTTCAATGGTTATAGGATGACAGGAGTATGACACGGGTGGCGAAACGACTCATCACCCGGCAGCCATGCCCCCAGCTCGCCCAATGCGGTCGATCCGACCAGATAGGGCGCACCGCCTGCCATGGCACGCTGCCGAACCTCATTCAACAGCCGGGACAACGACCACGACTCGGCCCCCTCCCCGACATCCGACACATAGCCCCACATGTGCTGCAGCGCGTTTCGCACGCCTCCCTCCGTCGGCCGACGACGCAGGCATTCCACCAGGGTGATAGCGAGACCGTGAAGATCATCACGCGGAGACACGGCGGCCACCTCCCTGCCCAACTGCCGGTAGAGTTCGACATCACGAGCCATAACTGAGTATTTGTGCTGGGCCCAGAGCTCCTGAGCGCTCCGCGGTAACGGGATACGCCCCGTCTCCCTGTCCCGGTACTTGTCGCCTAGGATACGGAACTGTTCGAACGGCTCATCGATATAGCGCGTCGGCCAGCGATCCTTGCCGCTATCGGAGAAGACCGGCGAAGCCTCTCTGTAGCCTCTTAACGCCATCTCAGCGGCCAGATGCTGGTGTCGCTGTGCCAGTGCCCAACCGCATTCTCGCCAACGCAGCGTCTCGGGATGGCGGGCATACCCCGTCTTGCCGTTCGCGAGGATCGAGACGATGCCGTGCAATTCACGATGCTCGCCGAGCAGGCTCTGACGATTCAGGTAGCCAGGATCGATATCCCAGATGCGCATGCGCCCCCCTTTCGCTTCAACACAATCATTCCGACGAAAGATTATCCCATATCCCCGATGAACCGAAACTGAACGGTGCGATATGTGCCTGAAGACCAATTCGGGATAGGATCAGGCACATGTGGATCGATGCGCCCATCGAGTTGGCCAAATTGCCGCGCGAGCCCGGTGTCTACCGCATGCTCGATGCGGAACGAAAGGTGCTCTATGTCGGCAAGGCGCGGAACCTGCGCAAGCGGGTCTCCAGCTACTTCCAGCGCCGACCGGAGAGCCCGCGCACCGAGGCGATGGCATTGCAGGTGCGCGATATCGAGGTGACAGTCACGCCCAGCGAGGCCGACGCGCTGGTTCTGGAGCACAACCTGATCAAGCAGCTCAAGCCGCGCTACAACGTGCTGCTGAAGGACGCCAAATCCTATCCCTACATCCTGCTGACCGATGAACAATACCCCCGCTTTCGCCTCTACCGGGGCGAGCGCGACATCCCCGGCGAGTATTTCGGCCCCTTCCCTGATACCGGGGCCGTACACAAGATACTGCACGTCATGCAGAAGGTATTCCGTATCCGTGACTGCGAGGATGCCGTCTTCCAGAACCGTTCCCGCCCCTGCATGCAGTACCAGATCGGTCGTTGCTCAGCCCCCTGCTGCGGCGTCGTTTCGGACGAGGCGTACGCAGTCCAGGTGGGTGAGGCGCGCGCCTTTCTGCGGGGAGAAGACCAAAGTCTGATCCGCCAGTGGGAGGCAAAGATGCAGGAGGCTTCGGCACGACACGCCTTCGAGCGGGCCTCGGTGCTACGGGACCGTATCCGTGCCCTACGCACCATTCTGGCCGGCAGCGATACCTCCAATCTCCCCGAGCATGCCGATGCGCTGGCCATTGCACGTCATCCAGGCGGCGTGGCGGTCAGCATCGGGGTACGCAGAACCGGCCGGAATCTCGGCACCCACACCATCAAGGTGGGCCAGGCAACCGATGCCGAAACACTGGAGATCCTGCAGTCACTTATCATCGAGCGTTACCGCAGGGATCCCCCACCGGACGAGTTGCTGATCGATGCCTCGGCCACCGACGCGGAGGAGCTGCAGCGCCTGATACGGCTCCTGCATTTGAAGAAGCGTTGCGAGGTCCGGACCCCGAAACGCGGCGCCCGCCGCGACTGGCTTCGTCAGGTCGCCCATGCCGGCGAACAGTCCCTGGCCAGTCGTGCCTCGTCCGGTCAACAGTCCGCCTTCGAGGCTCTGGCCGACCTTCTGACCCTCGATCAGATTCCCCGACGGATCGCTGCTGTCGACAACGCCCACCTGGGAGGCAAACAGACGGTCGCGGCCATCGTCTATGCCGACTGGGATGGCCCGGACAAGGAGCACTACCGCCGCTACCGGCTCGACGATGTGCCTGAGGGCGACGATTATACCGCCATGCGCACCGTGCTGACCCGCTTCTTCAAGGCGATCGAGGAAGAGCGGCTGCCCCGGCCAGACCTGATGTTTATCGACGGCGGCAAGGGGCAGCTCGGCATCGGCATGCAGGTCGCCGCAGATCAGGGGCTCAGCACCATGCCGCTGATCGGCGTTGCCAAAGGGACAAGCCGCAAGTTGGGAGAGGAGACCCTCTGGCCAAGCTGGACGCAGAATAACGATCGAGGTATCGGTCATCCGCTAAAGCCGGGACGACACAATGCTGCCCTGCTGCTGATCGCCCGCGTACGCGACGAGGCGCATCGGTTCGCCGGTGAATACCTGAAAAAAAGGCGCAAGGCGAACATGTTTACCTCGGCACTGGACAACATTCCGGGTATCGGAAAGTCTCGCCGTATGGCCCTGCTGAAACATTTCGGCGGCATCGAAGGGGTCAAGCGGGCCGGTCGCGAACAGTTAGCCGAGGTGCCCGGCCTCTCCGCCAGAATGGCCGACCGCATCTTCACCGCCCTGCACCGCTGACTTCAGAAGATGCTGATTCCGGCAGACCCCGGCGGCCTGCGGGATATCCTGACAACCGACGTACCCTTAAACCCTTTTTATGAAAAATTAAGCCAGACTTCAGGTTGGCTTTCTACGTTGCGCCGTTTGCCGATACCGTTCGGCAGAACCTGCATGGGCCGGAGTATACGTACTGCCGGATCCAGGCTTCACAAAAAACCTATGGAGTGGGATATGAAAAGAGCATTGACTTCCATCGCCATGGCATGCGCCATGGTTTTCATCTGGGCATCGGACGCCTCGGCATCGCAACCTTATGTCGGCGTGGGTCTGGGTCTCTACAACATCAATACGGGCCTGAACAAGAAGAGCACTTTCGGCGAATACCTGCAGGTAGGTGACGACTTCTCTCAGTATCTGGGCGGCGAGTTCCGCATCGGCACCAGCAACAAGACCTCCGGTGCCACGGCGGCCGCTCCCGCGGCCAAGATGGACTGGATGGCGGCCTTCTACCTCAAGCCGCGGTACGAGTTCTCCAGCGATCTGACCGCCTACGGTCTGGTTGGCCTCGGTACGATCCGGGCCAGCTTCTACCCGGCCGGCGCCGTCAAGCAGACGAAGACCCGCAGCGGCCTCGGATACGGGTTGGGACTGCAGTACCGTACCTCCGACCAGTTCAGTCTAGCTGCCGAATGGTCCCATCTTCTGACCAAGCCGAAGAATGCCACCGCGACGCGTTTCAACGGCATCAGCGCCAGCATGTTCACCATCTCCGGCAAATACCACTTCTGGTAAAAACCGGTTCGCACCACCCTAAGGGAGGCAGAACGGCCTCCCTTTTTCTTGGCGTTTGCCAATACCGGACCGGCACTGCAAGATCGGGGAGAAGGATTCAGTTGACGAAAGGGATTGAGAAGATGGTACCTCCGCTTCATATCGTGCTCTATCAGCCTGAGATCCCTCCCAACACCGGCAACATCGCCCGACTCTGTGCCTGCACGGGATGCCAGTTGCATCTCGTCCACCCTCTCGGTTTCGATATCGATGACAGGCAGCTGAAGCGTGCCGGCCTCGACTACTGGGATTATCTCGATGTGCGGGAACACGACGACTGGCCGGCCCTTTGTCGTCACCTTGGGGACGAGACCCGCCAGTGGTTCGGGTTCACCACCCGAGCGTCAAAGGACCTCTGGGAGAGCTGCTTCGCTGCCGGCGACGTACTCGTCTTCGGTCCCGAAACACGTGGCCTACCCGAACCGATCCTCAAACAGCTTACCTCGATCCGCATCCCCATGCGCCGCGGCGTTCCGGTCCGCTCACTGAATATGGCATCGGCCTGTGCCATCGGCACCTACGAGGCCCTACGGCAGATGGAAATGTCATAGTGAATACCATTTTATTCACGTTCCAAGCGCTTGATAAATATTTTTTAATATTTCCCTTTTACCCTTTATAAAATACACAAGTTTCATTGCGTATCATATTGATTTTAATGGATATATTTCATTGCCTTATTTTTAGGCGTAGGGCCGTGTGCCGAAACGAAGGCTGTACAAAGCAGGCATCCACGCAAGTTATCCACGAGGTTATCCACAGATTCTGTGTATAGATGTCATAACCGGATTCCTTCCCCGCCCAGGCCACACACCCTGCAATAAAATGCTTTACCCGCCCTCCAACTTGCGCCATAAATAAGGGCTATGCAGTGGACCCTCTCAAACCAGCTTACCGTGGCCCGCGTCTTCCTAATTCCACTGTTCATCGTGATCTTCTATCTGCCGGGGTTGTGGGGCCACATCGGTGCCGCCCTGCTCTTCGCCCTGGCCGCCTTCACCGATTGGCTGGATGGCTATCTGGCCCGGAAGCGGGACGAGGTCACTCCCTTCGGCCGCTTTCTCGACCCGGTCGCCGACAAACTTCTGGTCGCCACAGCCCTCGTCCTGCTCGTCGAATCGTCCCATGTCCCCGCCATTCTCGGCATCATTATCATCGGACGGGAGATCATCATCGGCGCGTTGCGCGAATGGCTTGCCCGGGTGGCCAGCATCGTACACGTCTCGCGTCTTGGGAAGTTCAAAACGGCCACGCAGATGCTTGCCATTACGCTACTGCTGCTGCATCTGGATGTACTGGGAATGGACCTGCACCTGATCGGACTGGTACTGCTGTGGGTTGCGGCCATGCTGACCCTATGGTCTGGCTATGAATATCTGCGTGATGCCCGGGACGAGCTGTTCGCCGCATCGCAACCCCAAGAGAGCGATCACTAAGCCGCCATCCGTATGTGTCACGACTACAGGCGTGAACGAAGCAGTGCGGCGAGTTCCGAATCCTCAAGGTGGATCGGATTCGTTTTCATGCTGTTGCCGCGGCTGCCGGCAACGATGCGCGGGAGATCGTCCTCGCCGATCCCGTAGGCCGATAACAGCGGTATCGCCAGTTTTTCCGTCCATACCGTCAGGACATCGACCAGCAGTTCACACGCCGCCATGTCATCGATCGCCTCTTCTCCCCCGAGGATTCGTCCGGCCCGAGCGTATCTGGCCAACGACCGGTTCGAGGGGTCACGCCTTCGAAGCACCTCGATATTGAGCCGTGTCGCTTTGGCGACCAGCGTACCGCAGGCGACGCCGTGGGGGATGGGAAAGAAGGCACCCAGTGGCGCAGCAAGGCCATGCACCGAACCGAGCCCGGCATTGGCCAGTGTCAAACCGGAGAGGCATGAGGCATAGGCCATGCCCGTTCGGGCCTCCAGGTCGCCGCCATTCTCGCAGGCCGGGATCAGAGAGCGTTGGACCTGCGCCAATCCACTGACGGCCAGCGCATCCGTCATCGGCGAAGCACCAGACGACACATAGGATTCAAGCAGCTGCGTCAGCGCATCCATACCACAGGCCGAAGTGATATCCGGCGGGCAGTCGAGCATCAGCTCGGGATCAATGACCACCGCCCGAGCTACCAGAAGCTCATGCCGGAAGGACTTCTTGAAGCCGCCCTCCCCCTGTTCAGACAGCACGGCGTTCTTGCTGGTCTCACCACCCGTCCCGGCTGTCGTCGGTACCGCCACGAAGGGCAGTGAAGGGCCCGGGTAGGACTTGCCGCGCCCCACCCCTTCTAGAAACTCCATAACCGAATGGCCCAGCGGCAGAAGTCCGGCAATCGCCTTGCCGGCATCCACAGCGCTGCCGCCCCCGACCGCCAGCACCACGTCGGGCATCAGCGCGCGGTATTCCATCACCGCCTCATCAATCATGCTGGGAGAGGGCTCACCCTCGATGCGGAGCCGAATCACCTCAAAGGAGGACTTCAGCGTCTCCAGAAGTGCCATACTGTATGAGGAGCGATCAAACGAACGGCTTCCCGTTACCAGTAGTACCCTGCCACCGAAGGGCCGCAAAAGCCCCGGAACATCAGCACATCTTCCCGCTCCGAAATGGATGTGCGGCGTCGATGCAAAGAGAAAATCCATCACCCCTCCGCCATGATCAATACTCCATGTGGATTATAACAAAAACGACCGTCTTTTGGGCGGCAAGGGCATCACCGCCCTTTCCCTGCGAGGATGAACGAAACGCTTAAAGCCGGCAGATATGCTGGCGATCGGGCCCGGTGGAGAGCATGGTGACCGGGCATTCGCACACCTCTTCGATGCGGCGGAGAAACGCCTTCGCCTCGGCCGGAAGCTGACCGGCATCGGTGATCCCGAAGGTGGAATCCGTCCAGCCCGGCATCGTCTCGTAGACCGGATGACAGGCTGCCAGCATGCAGGCATCGGCGGGAATCGAATCCAGTTGCTTGCCGTCCAGTTCGTAGCCGACGCACAGCTTTAGTTCGGTCAATCCGTCCAGCACGTCCAGCTTGGTGATGGCCAGCCCCGTCACACCATTGATGCGCACGGCATGCTTGACCAGCACCGCATCGAACCAGCCGGTGCGGCGCGGGCGCCCGGTCGTAGCGCCGAACTCCTGACCCTTCTCAGCCATATGTTTACCGGAGGGATCGTCCATACCGTCGGCGTTGTAGAGCTCGGTCGGGAACGGCCCGGCACCAACACGGGTCGTGTATGCCTTGCAGATGCCAAGCACTTCGTCGACCTCTTTCGGCCCGACGCCGAGGCCGGCCAGAGCGGCACCGGAGACGGTATTCGACGATGTCACGTAGGGATAGGTACCGTGATCGACATCAAGCATCGATCCCTGTGCCCCTTCAAAGAGAATGCGATCGCCGGCCTGGCTGCGCTGATGCAGGATCAGTGGCACATCGGCCGCAAGCGGCAGCAATCGCTCCCGCGCCAGTGCCAGACACGCCTCCACCTCGGCACGCGCGACCGCTTCTGCGCCGAGAAATTCGGTCAGCATGAAGTTGGTATAACGCAGGTTCTCGTCGATGCGCTGCTCCAGATCGTCGGCCACCACATCGATCAGACGGATACCACGGCGGGCCACCTTGTCTTCGTACGCCGGCCCGATGCCGCGTCCTGTGGTACCGATCTTATCCTTACCCTTGGCCAGTTCGCGGGCCGCATCGAGCGCCCGATGGTAGGGCAGAATCAACTGACAGCGGTCGGAGATGCGCAAGCGCTCGCCCACCGGTACATTAGCGGCCAGCAGGGTATCCATCTCGTGCACCAGCTCCTGCGCATCAACCACTGTGCCGTTGCCGATCAGGCTCAGCACACCCTCGTGCAGGATACCGGACGGGATATGGTGCAGCACCGTCTTCTCACCGCCAATGACCAGCGTATGCCCAGCATTCGGGCCGCCCTGAAAACGGGCCACGACGTCCATCTCGGGGGCCAAAAGATCCACCACCTTGCCCTTGCCCTCATCACCCCACTGGATGCCTACGGCAACCACATTCGCCATGATCTAACTCCTAGAAAGTTTTGCGCCCGCGTCCAGCCAGGCCCAGAGGTCAAAAGAGAAACCGGTGGCGGGCATATCCCGCCCGTGCCCCTGCATCAGGGTGTCGTAACGCCCGCCGTGCAGCAGCGCCTGCGGCGCGCCGGCGGCAAAGCCTGCGAAAACGATGCCGCTGTGGTAAAGGAAGCGAGGCATCACGGCGGCATCGAGCTGCACTTTCACCTCACCGGAGAGGCGGCTCTCCACAGCCTCCACCAGATGGAGAAGCGTCGTGCCGGCATGCTCGAACTCGTCGCCCAGCCGGTTCAGGTTGGTCTCGAGCCACTCCCTGTCCGCATCACCGGAGGCCATCTCCAGCAACGCCTGCGCCACCGGTTCGGAGAACGACTCACCGGCCAGACAGCGGTGTGTATCCTCCGGCGAACGGCGCATCATCATTCCAACCCAACGATCGAGCGGGCCATCCCCGCCGGAGACCAGTGCACGTAGGATACCGAGATGCCCGACCTGCAGCAGCGGGCCTTCGAAGCCTGCGGCATGCATACTGAGTGCGGCCAAATGCATCACCTCGACATCCGCTTCCTTCCCCGCCTCGCCAAGCAGTTCGATGCCCGTCTGCCACTGCTGACGCGATCCGGTTCGGCTGTCCGGACGCGAGAGCATCACGGGACCCGAATAGCAGAGCTTCGGCACCGCCACATCCTGCAGCCGAGTGGCTGCGATACGGGCGACCTGAGGGGTAATATCGGGACGGATCCCCAATAGCCCTGCTCCGGCGGGATCGCTGAAGACCAGTGTCTGGTCGGCTAGGAACTGCCCTGTTCCACCACAGTTCAGCGATTCCGGGCGTTCCACCAGCGGCGGGATCACTTCTTGGTAGCCGGCCTCCTCGTAGAGTTCGAGCAGGCGCATCTGCAACAGGCGAAGCTGTTTTGCGCGCGTACCGAAGGCATCCTCAAGGCCGATGACAGGGCGTGAATAGTTATTGTTCATGATGTCGCCAGCTCCACATAACGGACATGCAGCATATTGGGCAGTGCCTTCAGCTGTTCGAGTGTTCCCGCTTCGGGCTTCGAATCGACGGAGACCACCGAGATAGCGGTCTCCCGTTCGGCATGACGTCCGAGACGGAAATCACCGATATTGATACCGGCCTCGGCCAGGACCGCACCGATTGCCGCCACCACGCCGGGCTTGTCGCGGTTCTCCAGAACCAGCATCCGGCCCGCGGGCGCGATCTCCACCTCACAACCATCGACACTGACAAGACGCGGTCGAACACCGTCAAACATGGTGCCGCAGACAGAGCCATGCCCCTCGTCACCCTCGACCTCGACACAGATCAGATTATTGAAGTGATCCGAGCTCTCCCGCGCCACCTCGCCAATCTCGATACCACGCTCCTTGGCAAGGACTGTGGCATTCACCGCGTTAACATCCTCCATGCTCTGCGACAAAAGCCCCTGCACGACGGCATTGAGCAGCGGCTTGCGATTAAGCTGCGATACCGGCCCCTCGAAATGGACGGTCACACGGGTATATCCAGGACGCCGTGTCTGCCCCATGAATCGGCCGAGCTGCTCCGACAGGGCGAGATACGGAGCCAGTTGCCTGTGCTCCTTTTCAGAGAGGGAGGGAAGGTTCACGGCGTTGGTGACAGTGCCGGCCAGCAAGAAATCGGACATCTGTTCGGCCACCTGTACCGCCACGTTCTCCTGCGCCTCTCCGGTGGAGGCCCCGATATGCGGTGTACAGCTAACACTCTCCAGCTCAAATAGGGGATTCTCTTTCGCCGGCTCCTCGGCGTAGACATCGAGCGCGGCGGCGCGGAGATGGCCGCTTTTACAGGCTTCGAAGAGTGCCGCCTCGTCGACGATGCCGCCCCGGGCACAGTTGACCAGGATGGCGCCCCGCTTCATCCGTTTCAGCATCTCGGCATCAATCAGGTTCCGGGTAGCGTCGACCAGCGGCACATGGATGGTCAGCACATCAACCATGGCGACCAGCTCCTCGACGCTCTCCACCTTGGTGACGCCCATCGCCTCGGCCCGCTCGTTGCTGATAAAGGGGTCGTACACATAGACATGCATGTGCAACCCCTTGAGCCTGTCGCAGACAATGGAGCCGATATTGCCGGCACCGATGACGCCGGCTTTCTTGCCGGTCAGCTCCATGCCCATAAAGCGGCTCTTCTCCCATTTGCCCGCCCGGGTCGAGGCATTGGCTTGAGGAATCTGGCGCGCGGCGGCCAGCAGATGTGCGATGGCCAATTCGGCCGTGGTAATGGTGTTGCCGAATGGCGTATTCATAACCACCACACCGCGGCGCGAGCAGGCGGGTACATCGACGTTATCCACGCCGATACCGGCCCGGCCGATTACCCTGACGCGGGCGGCGGCATCAAGCAGCTCTCCCTTCAGCTTCGTCGTCGAACGCACCGCGATACCATCGTAGTCGCCGGCGATACGAATCTGCTCCTCTGGATCGAGTCCCGGCCTGTAGTCCACCTCGATACCGCGGGCGCGGAAGACCTCGACCGCCCGTTCGGACATCTTGTCGGCAATCCAGACTTTAGGCATCAGGCCCTCCTTTCATCTCGCATGCTTATCGGGCTGAGGAAACACGATTCCGGAAACCGCCCAGACAGGCTTCAATGTGCGTGTCGATATGGCCACCGAGCCGGCGGAGAGAAGGTGCTGTTCTGTCACGGGAATACTCCAGACGGGGTTCGCGCACCCGTAACGGGAGTGCGCAGACATCCTATAGAGGCCGCCCATGAGGTCAAACCGAAACATCCGCCAGCACCCGCCGTCACTTCGGCACGGTTGCTTATCCCTGGCTACTTTCGAACGTCTGCATCCAGGTCACCAGCGCATCCACGCCCTCTTCGGGCATGGCGTTGTAGATGCTGGCGCGCATGCCGCCGACCGAGCGATGGCCCTTCAGAGTCACCAGACCACGCTCCCCGGCGCCCTTGAGGAAATCGGTATCCAGATCGGGATCGGCCAGCGTGAACGGTACATTCATCCAGGAGCGTGCATTCCTGGCCACGGGGCTATTGTAGAAGTCGCTGTTATCGATCACCGCATAGAGCTTTTCGGCCTTGCGTCTGTTGATCTCGGCCATCGCCTCTAGGCCGCCCTGCTCCTTGAGCCATTCGAACACCAGTCCTGCCATATACCAGCTATAGGTCGGCGGTGTGTTGTACATCGAATCCGCATTGGCGTGGGTTTCGTAGTTGAACATCGCGGGGGTACTGTCCGAGGCGTTGCCCAGAAGATCCTCACGGATGATCACAATGGCGAGCCCTGCGGGACCGATATTCTTCTGGGCACCGGCATAGATGACCCCGAACTTCGAGACATCAATCGGGCGCGACAGGATGGTGGAGGACATATCGGCCACCAGCGGCACCCCGTTCGTCTCCGGTATGTAATCGAACTCGACACCGCCGATGGTCTCGTTGGGCGTATAGTGCACATAGGCCGCATCGGGATTCAGCTTCAACTCATCCTGTACCGGCACAGCGGTGAAGCCGCCCTCGGAGGTATCCGCGGCGAGATTCACGGTGCAGTAGCGTTTTGCCTCGGCAATCGCCTTCTTCGACCACATGCCGGTATTGATGTAATCGGCATGATCCTTCCCGCCCAACAGATTGAGCGGAATCGCGGCGAACTGTGAGGAGGCGCCGCCCTGCAGAAAAAGCACCCTGTAGTTGTCGGGAATCGCCATCAGCTCGCGCAAATCTTTCTCGGACTTGGTCGCGATGGACATGAA
>Ga0209918_1000956_pt1 | contig 16985 bp, 14 predicted proteins | sample SalPonD_shore_MG_FD_185712 | JGI IMG/M metagenome (GOLD analysis project Ga0209918, IMG submission 185712) | Salt pond soil microbial communities from South San Francisco under conditions of wetland restoration - Salt Pond MetaG... | ecosystem: Environmental > Aquatic > Marine > Intertidal zone...
CCATCAATGCCCTGAACACCGGTGACGATATCATCGAACTGGACGCGGTCAGCCGCTTCACCGCTCTGGAAGACGCCCCGGACTTCGTCGTCGCCCCACTGAAGCAGGGTGAATACATCGAAGTGCCGGTGCTGGTCACCTATACCCTGCGCGATGGTCTCATATCGCACATCGGCGTGCGACGAAATAATGAATGAAATGGCGGAAAAGGGGACGCAACCCTTTTCACTTTGTTTCTTTTAAAAGGGTTGTTCTGAATAAAGGGTTGCGTCCCCTTTTTCGCTCATTCCCGCACATGCAGCAATCCATAGGAGATTGAGATGGATATGAAAATCTACCGGGTCGGCTCCCGGCCTTCCATAAAAGGTCCCGAAGCCTATTTCACCGGAGACGTCCGGCTCGACCCGCTGTTTGACCCGGCGGAGCCGGGCCGTACTTCCGCCGCCATGGTCACCTTCGAGCCTGGCGCCCGGACTGCCTGGCATACCCATCCGCTGGGCCAGCATTTGATCGTCGTGGCCGGTTGTGGCTGGACCCAGTGCGAGGGTGGCCCCAAGAAGGAAATCCGTGCCGGTGATGTGGTGTTCTGCAATTGTGGGCGCAAGCATTGGCATGGCGCCACTGATACAACCAGTATGAGCCATATTGCCGTGCAGGAGTGGCAGGATGGTACGCCGGTCAACTGGCTGGAAAAGGTCAGCGATGAGCAGTACCTGGCGGCCGTGGAAGATGACTGATGCATTTCTTAAAACAATCAGATAGGACAAATGGGGGGTCTCCTGCCAATCACATGATCACACAAAGGAAAATTGCATATGAAAAAAACCATGATAGCGCTGTGCGCCGCGGTATTTATCTGGGGTTCGGGTGCCGGTTTCGGTGTACAGGCGGGAGACTCTGCCGGGATGAACATGGCCATGCCTGAAACACTGAGTTATGTGCACCTGTATACCGATCCGGGCGGCATGACTCATTTCCGTGATGAAAAATTCAAGTTTCGCACCAGGAACGGGAACGACTCCCTAACCGGTTTTACCTACCATGACATAGCCGGCGCGCAGGGGGCTTCCCTGGTGAAATTGAAAAAAGGGGTGGTGGAGGACTGGCATAACGCCCCCAGGACCCAGTTCGCCGTGGTGATCCAGGGAGAGGTGGAAGTCACCGCAGGTGACGGCGAGGTACGCAGGCTGGAACCGGGAGAGATCGCCCTGCTTGATGATACCACGGGCAAGGGACACAAGACCGCCGCCACCGGCGACCAGGATCACATCGCGCTAATGATCCCTGTGAAACCAGTCACAGAGCAAACAGGGGCCGCAAACAGGGGTCCAAATAGAGGTGACAAATGATTCTATTCTCATTTGTCACCGACTCCCTCCCCAGAGGGGAAAGGGGACGCAATCCTTTTTTCATTTCATTTTCTCTCCTTCATATTCAATAGCTAACTAAAAATAGTGTAATGCTCCCTTTCTGGTATAGAAGAGAATAGGGTCAGGTCTTGCAATACCATATATTAATTCAAGCCCTGATCTAATTATTCGCGATTTCGTCAGCTAGAGATGCGAAGTGTTAGCCATCGATGAGGTATTTCCGGGATGAACAGAATAGCAGCCTTCGTACGAAATCACAGGAAACATCTGGAAGCTGCGGCTGAGTTGTCCGACAAAGACCCAAGCCGCTTGGTTACGTTCCGATCGGCAAAACTATGGCGTCGGGTGAAAGAAGCACTCGATGATCAGGAGACAGTAAAACTCTATTTTTCTCCTAACGGGACTGACGGACTCGTGGAATACGAAGGCACGCTTAAAGCCCTTGTGCTCAATCCTGAGTTTGGGGAACAAGAAACCGATGCAGCGCTAGGCTGGGATCTTCCGGATACACAAGATGAGGGGCTGTGGGAAGATAATAAAAGCCGTGTCCGCACTCTCTACATTGTATCGAATTGCCGTAAATTGAAACACAGTTTCCCTATGACAGAACTTATAAAGGTAACTGATAGCGTACCGATTAGCGCGAACTATGGGTATAGCTACGTACCCGTATACGAGCGAGATCTCGATGGACAAGATGTAGAGAAAAACCCTGACGAAGTTGATGATCCGAAGAAGTACTACGAAGGCGCAGTACATACTGTTTCTGTAAACGCATTTGAGAGAAATTCGCTGGCTCGTAATAAGTGTATCGAACGATACGGTTGCACGTGTTCTGTCTGTGATTTCAATTTCGAAGTATTCTACGGAGATATCGGGACAGGCTTCATTCACGTTCATCATTTGACGCCATTAGCCGAAGTGGACTCGCGGTATTCCGTTGATCCGGTCCAGGACCTTCGGCCTGTATGTCCGAATTGCCACGCGATGATCCATAAGCGAATACCCCCATTCACTTTGGATGAGATGAAGAAGATTGTGAATCAAAATAAGAATGATAGCTAAAAAAAGCGATAGAGTCTGAGACTAGACCGCTCGCTTTTTTTGCTGTCACTTTATTTGTCCTCCGTTAAGCGCGACTCACCGCCGACATTGGCTTCAAAACAAAAAGTGAATCAAAGGAGCAGTGTCGATTGATTCTGTCTGTATTTAACAATTAATATTAATATTTACGTTTATTTAATGGACGGAGATTATGTCGCTTAAAGTCCTCGGCGCCGGCCTCGGCCGTACCGGTACGATGTCCCTGAAACTGGCCCTGGAGCAGCTACTTAACGGTCGCTGCTATCACATGCTGGAATTGTTCCAGAACCTGCACGAGCACGTGCCGTACTGGCAGGCCGCGGCGAAGGGCGAGGCCATCGACTGGGATAAAATCTATGGCGACTACGTGGCGGCCGTGGACGAGCCCACTTCCCTGATGTGGGAGACGCTTATCGACGTCTATCCCGAGGCCCTGGTGATCCTGTCGGTGCGCGATCCCGATTCCTGGTGGCGCAGTGCCAACGCGACCATCATGGAGGTCAAGCGCATGGCGCCGCCGCCGGAAGAGCCCGACCGGCAAATCTGGCACGACATGATTATGACGCTGTACCGGCGGCAGTATCCCGGCGGTACCGACGACGGCGAGGCGGCCAAGGCCGCTTTCAGCGAGCATATCCGGCAGGTCAAGGCCACGGTGCCCGCCGAGAGGCTGCTGGTCTGGCAGGCCAGTGAAGGCTGGCAGCCCATCTGCGACGCCCTGGGGCTGCCGGTGCCGGATGAACCCTTTCCCCATTCCAACACCCGCGAGGAATTCCAGGAACGGCTGAAGGAGAGGCTGGAAGGAAACTCAAACGAGTAATCCCGGCCCACGAACAGATCCATTCTTCAATATAATCCAGGCAAGTCAAAATCAAAAGGGTCAGTGTCGATTGATTTTAAGCGACGAAATAGAGTCTGTGACAAATGAGAATTTTTTACCACTGACTCCCTGTCCACTTCGTAAAATAAGTCTATTTGCGTAACAAGATGTACTTCCGTGAACTATGAAGATTATATAACCGTATTCAACACCGGCGATGACGAGTCGCTGGTGGAGCGTTTCTTCACCGATGACTGCGTCATGACCGGCGGTAGCCGTGAATACCACGGCATGGACGAACTGAAATCGTTTCTGGCCTGGGCTCATGACGGTGTGCGCGAAGTGATGCGGCCGCAGAATATCCTGCAGGGACGGGAACTGATCTTTGTCGAGGTGGATATGGATTTTCATGCAACCAGTGAGCGCCCTGATTTTCCATTCGGTCACATGCATCCGGGCGATCTGATCACGGTAAAGTTTTTCGTCACCTATACGCTGCGCGACGGTCGGGTGGCGGAATTGAAGTCCATGACCTGGCCGCCGGAGCGGGGTGTGACAAAACTGCCAAGACTGGGATCTCACCCCAGCCAGGCAGCGGCCTTCCATGCCTATGCCGCCGCCTTCAGCAACGCCGACTTCGACCGCTTCCCGGCCTTTTATACCGAAGACGTGGTTCTGGATCTCAGCTCGGTGGGCCGCATTGAGGGCCGCCAGGGCATTATCGACTTCTACCGGCCGGTGTTCGCAAAAGTACGCGAGGATCTGACCATCAATGCCCTGAACACCGGTGACGATATCATCGAACTGGACGCGGTCAGCCGCTTCACCGCTCTGGAAGACGCCCCGGACTTCGTCGTCGCCCCACTGAAGCAGGGTGAATACATCGATGTGCCGGTGCTGGTCACCTATACCCTGCGCGATGGTCTCATATCGCACATCGGCGTGCGCCGCAATAATGAATGAAATACAATCGGGAAGGTCAGTGTCGGTTGAATTCAAAAGACACTGACTCACTTCTTAAAACAGTCAGACAGGACAAACAGGGGTCTCCTGCCAATCATATGATCACACAAAGGAAAATTACTTATGAAAAAAACCATGACAGCGCTGTGCGCCTTGGTATTTATCTGGGGCTCGGGCGCCGGTTTCGGTGTACAGGCGGGAGACTCTGCCGGGGTGAACATGGCCACGCCTGAAACACTGAGTTATGTGCACCTGTATACCGACCCGGGCGGCATGACCCATTTCCGGGATGAAAAATTCAAGTTCCACACTAAGCACAGGAACGACTCCCTCACCGGTTTTACCTACCATGACATAGCCGGCGCGCGAGGGGCTTCCCTGGTGAAATTGAAAAAAGGGGTGGTGGAGGACTGGCATAACGCCCCCAGGACCCAGTTCGCCGTGGTGATCCAGGGCGAGGTGGAAATCACCGCAGGTGACGGCGAGGTACGCAGGCTGGAACCGGGAGAGATCGCCCTGCTGGATGATACCACGGGCAAGGGACACAAGACCGCCGCCACCGGCGACCAGGATCACATCGCGCTAATGATCCCTGTGACACCAGTAAAAGAGCAATAGGGAATGAGCGAAGGGGGTCGGTGACAAATGAGATCATTTGTGACTGACCCTATATATAGGCCAGTTAATTAATTCATCTTTCAATCCGTCAACACCGGGATACAACGTGGCATACTCAAAGAGCAATATAGAGTTCGTGGTCAAGCCAGTGAAATCCGGTGGTGGTCCAAGTGAGTTCCGCCAGTCCATGATGCCTCACCCGCTGGTATATCAGGAACTCCCCCATGACCCGAAATTCGGCGTCTACAATCGGCGACTGCGATCGCTCGATTACGGTAACGTGCGCGCGGAAGAACTATACTGGCGTTTGCGGCGACAGGTCGGTCTCGCGCATACCGGTGAACTGGCCACCGAGATTCGCGGTCCGGATGCCGAGGCCATGCTCAACCGGGTGTTCACCCGTGATGTGTCGCGCGTGCGTGTGGGGCGTTGCAGCTACCAGCTCGCCTGTTTTCCCGATGGCGGCTTGATCATGGACGGCGTCCTGCTTCGGCTCGCGCCCGATCGATTCTGGTATGCCCAGGGTGATGGCGAGTTCCCTGTCTGGCTGCGTGCCCAGGCGGAGGGCTTCGACGTCGAGATTTTTGATCCCAAAGTCTGGATCAGCCAGGTCCAGGGTCCGCGTTCCATGGACGTCCTCGCAAAGGTCTCCGATGAAGGAATGCCGGAACCCTTTCGCTACTTCGACCTGGCCCATATCCATATCGCCGGCCAGTCCGTGGTGATCAGCCGGACGGGTTTCACCAACGAGCTGGGCTGGGAGTTTTACTTCGGTGCCGATGCCGACGCCGAGGCTATCGGCGAACGGATCCTGAAGGCGGGCGAACCCTACAACATTCACACCATCCCGGCCGCGGCGACCAACGCCCGGCGCATTGAAGCCGGTCTGCTTTTTTCCGGTACGGATTTTGATGACACGGTGACTCCCTTCGCCGCGGGGCTCGGGGCCATGGTGGACCTGGACAAGGCCGACTTTATCGGCAAGGCCGCACTGGCGCAGGCTGACAAGAGCCGGCGTACCTGGGGGCTGCAATGTGCCGGCGGCATCCCCCGTCAAGGTGATACCGTTTCCCTCAATGGCGAGCCCGCCGGTCGTGTCTGCAGCTGCGCCTGGTCTCCCTATCTTCAGTGCGGTATTGCCATCGTGCGCCTGAATGACCCGTCGCCCGAGCCGGGCACTGAACTGCAGGTGGAATGCCAGGACGGAGATACCCGCGACTGTGAAGTCTGTGAACTGCCAATGTATGACCGTGACGGCGACATCCCTCGCGGCAAGTGCACGGAAATTCCCGAGATCCCGGGCAGGGCATGACAACGGGAATCGGCTCCGGGGGAAACGGGACAGTATTTTTTGTTTACCTGAAACACAGGAGGCAGGCATCCCTGACAAGGAACGGGTATTAGATCCCGCAGCGGCACTGGCTTACTACGATTGGTTCGGGAAGAAGCAGGACAGCCAGGGCTTCTACGAAGATCCTGCCTTCGATGAGCTGGTGGCCCATTCAGGTTTCCAGGACTCACGGCATGTTTTCGAATTCGGCTGCGGTACCGGCAAGTTCGCCGCCCGTCTTTTTGAGAAGGACTTGCCGCCCTCGGCAGACTACACCGGCTGCGATATCAGTCCCGTCATGGTCGATCTCGCGAGGCGCCGCCTGGAGGGTTACGGCGAGCGGGTGCGGATCATCCTGTCCGAGGGTGCTGTTCGATTTCCTCTTCCGGATAACTCGGTGGATCGTGTTATCTCCTGCTATGTGCTGGATCTGCTCTCAAAGTCGGATATCGGACATTTCTTCTCCGAATCACTTCGCGTAATGATCCCCGGCGGCAGAGTCTGTATTGCCAGCCTGACAGGCGGCGTCAGTATCCCGTCGCGCATCGTAGCCTCTTTGTGGATGGCAGTATTCCGGCTACGATGCGCGACGGGATACGGCTGTCGTCCCATCCACGTTGATAACTTTGTGAATACCCGGGAATGGCAGGTTGTGAACCGAAGGGTTGTGACCCCGTTTGGAGTCCCGTCGGAAGTACTGATCCTGGAGAACAAGGCCGCGACCGGTAATGGACTGTAATAATTAAGGCCAGAGTAAAATTTGTTCAGGTTTCTGAACTTTTTATATAAGATTTTACTCTGCTTCCGATTATTACTACTGTGCGTTCCAATGCTATAAAAACATCGGTTTTGATATTTATGAAACACTGGCTGTGTGGAGAGATGGTATGACACTAAAAGTCCTCGGCGCCGGCCTCGGCCGTACCGGCACCATGTCCCTGAAGCTGGCGCTGGAACAGCTGCTCGGCGGTCGCTGCTATCACATGCTGGAATTGTTCCAGAACCTGCACGAGCACGTACCGTACTGGGATGCAGCGGCGAGAGGCGAGACCATCGATTGGGAGCAAATCTACGGCGACTACGTGGCGGCCGTGGACGAGCCCACCTCCCTCATGTGGGAGACGCTTATGGACGTCTATCCCGAGGCGCTGGTGATCCTGTCGGTGCGCGATCCCGATTCCTGGTGGCGCAGCGCCAACGCCACCATCATGGAGGTCAAGCGCATGGCGCCGTCGCCGGAAGAGCCCGACCGGCAAATCTGGCACGACATGATCATGACGCTGTACCGGCGGCAGTATCCCGGCGGTACCGACGACGGCGAGGCGGCCAGGGCCGCTTTCAGCGAGCATATCCGGCGGGTCAAGGCCACGGTGCCCGCCGGGAGGCTGCTGGTCTGGCAGGCCAGCGAGGGCTGGCAGCCCATCTGTGACGCCCTGGGACTGCCGGTGCCGGATGAGCCCTTTCCCCATTCCAACACCCGGCAGGAATTCCAGGAACGGCTGAAGGAGAGGCTGGAAGGAAACTCAAACGAGTAATCCCGGCCCACGAACAGATCCATTCTTCAATATAATCTAGGCAAGTCACAAAGACGCCCCGCGCCGTGAACGCACTCATCGGACATGCTCTCTCGGTCTTCATGGGATTCTTCGCCATCATGAATCCCGTCGCCAATACCCCGGTATTCCTGGGGCTGACCGCCGGGGACGATCCCGCCGCCAGGCGCAAGATTGCGGCCAAGGCGCTGATCGTGAGCTTCGTCATCATCGTGGTCTTCTCCGTCGCGGGCAAACTGATATTCGAACTCTTCAGCATTACCCTGTCGGCCTTCCGGATCATGGGCGGCATCCTGGTGGCCCTGGTCGGCTATCACATGCTGCAGGGCGGCGAGCATTCCTCGATCCAGCATCCCAGCGAGGAGGACAAGCAGAAAAGCCTGGCGGCCGAGCTGGAAGTCGCCATTACGCCGCTGGCCATGCCGATACTGGCCGGGCCGGGTACCATCGCCACGGCCATGAGCTTCGCATCGGGCGGGGGTGTCTCGGAGTTACTGATTACCATCGCGGCGTTTTTCGTATTATGCGTGATCAGTTACCTGTTCTTTGTCTTCGGCGAGCGCTTCGTCAGCCATATCGGTGACAACGGCATCAAGGTGGTCACGCGGATGATGGGCCTGATACTCGCCGTCATCGGCGTACAGATGCTCATTCACGGCATCGGCGGGGCGGTGATAGACTTTCAACATATGCAGGGGAAATGAGTTGCAGCTTCCTGCGGCAGGCGATGTAACCCGTTTGTTCCAGTAATTCCCGAACAGGAACCCGGTATGCTACCGTCCCGTGCATGGCGTAGACTTCCCCGTTATGTAGGGAATTCAACAGCGGGTCTTCCGGCGTTCCGGGCTGCCTGAGCCCCCGGGCACGGCCTGTCCCGGACATTCTGTGATAGCCGTGCACTGTATTTCATTAGAGTCTATCTCAAAATTTAACAGCGAATGTCATTCCGGCGTACGCCGGAATCCAGTAGACGGAATTTCCTTGCGCTGGTGCAACAGATCACGGAATGCATAAATCGACTGGATCCCGGCACGCGCCGGAATGACGGTGATTGAGTAAATTCACTTATTTTGAGATAGGTTCTAATCATCGACCGTTGAACTCCCGTTGCAGGCGGCCGCCGGCCCGCGGAAGCCTGGGCGGTCTCCGAATTCCATCGGCAGGAACTATGCAGTGGCAACGGCTACTAACTTGAGGATTGCTAGAGAAAGGTATTTATGAAAACGCAAAACAGACCGGCTTACTCATATATTGTCACGGCCCTGGTGGGCATTCTGCTGTTGACACTGCCCCCCGCAAGCGAGGCTGCATCCCATGACTCCGGGACAGGCGCCGTGTCAGCTTCTGCCCCGGGCGGCCAATCGGTGCTGCGGGCGAAGCTGAAAAACGGACTCACTGTCGTGGTCGTCCGTAATCCTCTCGCGCCGGTAGTGACCACGGCGGTGAACTATCGCGTCGGTTCCAACGAAGCGCCACAGGGATTCCCCGGCATGGCGCATGCCCAGGAACACATGATGTTTCGCGGCAGCCCGGGACTTTCCGCCGCCCAGCTTGCCGATATTTCAGCGGTGATGGGCGGGCATTTCGATGCGGACACGCAACAGACATTGACGCAGTACCTGTTTACGGTGCCTGCCGAAGACCTTGATGTGGCGCTGCACGTGGAGGCGATCCGGATGCGGGATGTCCGGGACAGCGGCAAACAATGGGATAAAGAGCGCGGTGCCATCGAACAGGAGGTGGCGCAGGACCTGTCCAACCCGCAATACATCATGTATTCGAAGATCCTGGCGGCGATGTACAAGGGGACGCCCTATGCCCATGATGCCCTCGGAACGCGTCCTTCCTTCGACAAGACGACCGGCAAGATGCTGAAGGCCTTTTATAACAAATGGTATGTTCCGAATAACGCGATTCTGGTCATAGCCGGTGACGTCAAACCGCAGGCCGTTCTCGAAAAGGTAAAGAACCTGTTTGGCGACATACCGGCAAAACCTTTGCCCGATCGTCCGGACGTCACGCTGCAGCCGGTAAAATCGCAGAAAATCCATATGGAGACGGATCTGCCCTACGGGCTGAGCATGATCGCGTTCCGCATGCCGGGCTTCGGCAGCAAGGATTATGCGGCGGCCACCGTATTGGCCGATGCCCTGAGCAGTCAGCGGGGGAACCTGTATGGCCTGGTGCCGCAGGGCAAGGCGTTATACGCGGGTTTTGATTACAACCCGCTTCCCGATACGGGCATGGGCATGGTGATGCTGGCCCTGCCTGCGGGGAGCGATTCGGACAGCCTGCTGAAGAATGTAAGGGAAATTATTCGAAAGACTCTCAAGAACGGTGTCCCTGCCGATCTGGTGGCAGCGGCAAAACGCCGCGAAGTGGCTGCCACCGAGTTTCAGAAGAATTCCGTCTCGGGACTGGCGTCCGTATGGTCCGATGCGGTTGCACTCGAGGGGCGCAGTTCGCCCGCAGAGGACGTGCGTGCCATCAAGGCGGTCACTGTCAAAGATGTCAATCGCGCGGCGCGTAAGTATCTGGATTTCAATCACAGCATCGTCGCGGTGTTAACGCCGACGGCTTCCGGGAAGCCCGTCTCATCGAAAGGCTTCGGAGGCAAGGAATCCTTCGCGCCTTCAAAAACAAAGGCGGTAAAGCTGCCGGAGTGGGCCAGCAAGGAGCTTAAGGATCTCCATGTGCCCAAATCGACCACACATCCGGTAGTGAAGGTGTTTCCCAACGGACTCAAGCTGATCGTACAGCCGGAAACGGTAAGCGATACGATCGGCGTGTACGGGCGAATCAGGAATAAGCCGGGCATGCAGGTGCCCAAGGGCCAGGAAGGCGTCGATCAGGTTCTGGACAACATGTTTGATTACGGCACGAAGTCACTGGATCGACTTGCTTTCCAGAAGGCTCTTGATGATATTGCCGCCGACGAATCGGCCGGAACCAAATTTTCAGTGGAAGTCCAGAGCAAGAATTTTGATCGGGCGGTTGCCCTGCTTGCCGACAACGAGTTTCATCCCGCACTGCCTGAAAAAGCCTTTATGGTTACGCGCCGCCAGGTTGCGGCCACGGTCAAGGGGAAGCTGAACAGCCCCTCGTTTTTGACCCGGCAGGCACTGCGCAAATCGCTTTTTCCCAAAAGCGATCCGTCACTGCGCCATGCCACGCCCGGATCAGTGATGGCGCTTAACATGAAAGAACTCAAGAGCTATTACAAAAAGGCGTTCCGGCCCGATCTCACAACCATCGTCGTCATAGGCAAGGTCTCGCCGGCCAGGGCGGAGAAAGTGATCGGCAAGTATTTCGGCAAATGGCGGGCGACCGGTCCCAAGCCGGACGTCCTCTACCCTCCCGTGCCTGATAACAAACCATCGAGCACGAATGTGCCGGATCACAGCCGCGTCCAGGATAATGTCATCATGGCGCAAACGCTGAAGCTGAAACGATCCAATCCGGATTATTATGCCCTGGAGCTTGGCAATCACGTGCTGGGCGGCGCGTTCTATGCAACCCGCCTGTACCGGGACCTGCGGGAAAAGACCGGGCTGGTTTATTTTGTATCGTCCTCGTTTGATGTGCGCAAGACCCGCGCGTTATACATGGTGAACTATGCCTGTGACCCGCCAAACGTATCGAAAGTGAGCAATCTCGTCGTGCGTGATCTGAAGCAGATGCAGGACAGCCTGGTGACTCCCGATGAACTGCAAACAGCGAAGGCGTTGCTTCTGCGCAGCATACCGTTGGCGGAATCCAGCACCAAGAGTATTGCCAATGGCTTTATTGCGCGGACGGAGCTGGATTTGCCCCTGGATGAGCCCATACGTGCCGCACGGCATTTCATGAAGCTCGATGCACAGCAGGTGAAGGCGGCGTTTGCCAAATGGCTGCGCCCCGCCGATCTGGTGCAGGTGGTGCAGGGGCCCAACGCCGACTGATTGGCGGCGGCGGGAATAATCCCGTCTGATCTCCCGCTGATCTAGGAACTGTTTTCCGTTCGCCCGAGACCGGACTTGCCCGGCGGCGGCGTGTACTCGTGATCGTGGTGCAACTGCCGGTACAGTCCCCAGCACATGAATACCAGCACTATCGAGAACGGCAGGCCGGAGGTGATCGCGGCCGTCTGCAGGGCGGTGAGCGGATTGCCGGTGACTGCCATGGCGCCGGCCACCAGCAGGGTGCCGGCAACCACGCCTTCGGTGACGGCCCAGAACAGGCGTTGCTGCCAGATGGGATGGGGATCGCCGCCGTTGGTGAGCATATCCACTACAAATGAGCCGGAGTCCGAGGAGGTGGCGAAGAAGATCGCCACCACCAGGATGGCCAGGATGGAAAGCAGCATGGACATTATATGGCTGACGGGGAGTTCCCGCAGCAGGATGAACATGGCGTTGGCCTCGCCGGCATTGGACAGGGCAGGGTTGCCGCCATTGTAAACAAAGTGGATGGCGGTGCCGCCGAAAATGCAGAACCACACCACCGTGGCACCCACCGGGGCGAACAGGGTGCCGACGATGAATTCGCGAATGGTGCGTCCGCGCGAGACCCGGGCGATGAACATGCCCACGAAGGGCGACCAGGAAATCCACCAGCCCCAGTAGAACAGCGTCCACTTGTCGATCCATTCATGCCCCTTCTTCGAGAACGCGAAGATGCGCAGGCTGGTGGCGGGGAGGTGCTGCAGGTAATAGCCGACGCTCTGCACCATGTATTCCAGGATGAACAGAGTGGGGCCCACCAGGAATACGATGGCGGCCAGCAGGATGGCCATGTACATGTTGACCAGGGACAGCCGGCGGATGCCCTTGTCCAGGCCCATCATCAGCGAGGTTACCGCCACGGCGGTGATGGCGCCGATGATGAGCAGCTGGTTGATCACGTCCACCTTGACGCCGAGCAGGATATGCAGGCCGGCGTTGATTTGGGTGGCGCCCAGCCCCAGGGAGGTGGCGAGGCCGAACAGGGTGCCGAACACCGCGAGGATGTCGATGATGTGGCCGACCCAGCCGTAGATACCGTTGCCGATGAGGGGATAGAAGGCCGAGGCCGGGCGCATGGGCAGATCGTGGCGGAAACAGAAATAGCCCATGGACAAGCCGAGCACGATGTACACGGCCCAGGGATGCAGCCCCCAATGGAAGATGGTCATGTCCATGGCCTTGATGGCGGCGTCGGCCGTGCCGTTCTCGGCCAGGGGCATACTCTTGAAGTGAAAAATGGGCTCGGCGACGCCGTAGTAGACCAGGCCGATACCCATGCCGGCGGTGAACATCATGGAGAACCACGACCAGGTGCCCCATTCCGGCCGGTCGTCGTCCTTGCCGATGCGGATATGCCCGAAGCGGCTGAACATGAGAATGATGACAAAGACCAGGAAGGCGAACACGACGGTCATGTACCACCAGCCGAAGTACGTGGAGATCCATTCCTTGGTGGCACTGGCGGCGTAGCCGAGGTCGGCGGGGGCGACCAGGCCCCAGACCACCAGCGTCACCGTCAGGATCATGGAGACGAAGAAAACCGGCGGATTCGTATGGGTCCGGATATAGGTTTTGAAGGCGGACATCCAGGCTCCCCTTTCTGGGTTTTCTTGTTACCTTACTAGAAAAGGGCGTGGAGTTCAGGTTGGAGGGCCGGAATTGCCGTCCGGGTCCGTGTTCGGGCCCCTTTTATAAGATGTCTCTACAGCAGATTCCGGATGATCTGCTCGATCCGCCGCGCCTGGCGGTCGCCGCTGTGGGTTTCACCGTAGAACACGGCGCGGATGCGTCCCTGCTTGTCGATGATGTACCAGGCGGGCCAGAAGCGGTTGCCCATAGCGTTCCAGTAGGAATAATCGTTGTCCAGCATGACGGGATTGCGCAGCTTGAATTCCCGCACCTTGGCTTCGACGTTTGCCTTCACTTTTTCCCGTTCGAATTCCGGCGTGTGCACGCCGATGACCTGCAGCCCTTTCGGTTCGAGGCGCGCCTCCAGATCACGCAGCCACGGGAAGGAACGGTAACAGTTCCAGCACTCGAAGGCCCAGAAATCCACCAGCACCACCTTGCCGCGCAGATCCTTCCAGGTCAGCGGTCTGGAGTTCAGCCAGTCGCCGGGCGCGCGGTGGGTGAACGCCGGCGCCGGCAGCGGCCGGTCCAGGGTGCCGCCGTCGGCGCTGCGCGGCAGGTTCAGAAACAGCAGCACGGCCAGGCCGGCACTGACGCCGAAAATCAGGATACGCCGCATGGTCGGTCTCCGCGGGTTACGGGCATATCCCTGAGATGCGGACGGCTGGCATTTGTTACGCTGCTGCACCACAATAATGACCCCATCTTCACCAGGTAACCGGCAATGGCCGTCAGACCGTTTCAGGACAAGCTGCCGGAGATCGCGCCCGGCGCCTATATTGACGACGCGGCGCTGGTGATCGGCGATGTCGTCATCGGCGAGGATGCCTCCGTCTGGCCCATGACCGTGATCCGCGGCGACGTACATGAAATCCGCATCGGTCCCCGCACCAATATCCAGGACGGCTCCATCGTCCACGTCACCCACGCCAGCGAACATACTCCCGGCGGATTCTACGCCCACATCGGCGCGGACGTGACCATCGGCCACCGCGCCATCGTGCACGCCTGCACCGTGGGTGATTTCTGCCTCATCGGCATGGGCGCCATCGTCATGGACGGCGCCGTGATCGAGGATTACACTATTATCGGCGCCGGCAGCCTGGTGCCCGCCGGCAAGGAACTGGAAGGCGGCCATCTGTACCTGGGGTCGCCGGCCCGCCCGGTGCGCCCTCTCACCGACGGGGAAAAGAAATTCCTGGAATATTCCGCCGCGCATTACGTCGATCTCAAAAACAGACACCAGGGCAATTGATTTAAATCAAGGCCTCTCGCGGACGAGGGCCCGTGGAAGTTGATCAAGGGGGCGGGGCTGCTATACTCAAAATCAAGTGCCGTGATGACGGGGGTTATCACGGTTGTGAAGCTGCAAACGATAATAATGTAACTATAAAATGGGGATCTCCGATATGGACATGAATCCATATGCGGTTTGCACTTCCACCCGATCCGGGGATCCGGGACGGGTATGCGGTCATTTCCCATCAATTCTCTCCTCTGTTCCAATTCCAGACAGATTGGATGCGCCTCTGGACCTGATTACTGTCTTTCCAGACGGTGCATCCCGTGACTGCTAGGGCAAGCACAAGGGATCCGTGGCTTCATGCGGCACGCATGAAGCTGGCTCTGCTGTTGATCCTCGCGGTGTTTGCACCGGATGATGCATTGGCGGCACCTCCTTCCTCCTCTCCTGATGAATCAGCCGGATCCTCGGAAGACCTGATGTGTCCGGTAGATGAAGTCTCGTCATCCCGGGAGACGGCGAGCACAAAATGCAAGGCGTGCAGCTCCATCGTGGATGAGATGAATCAGACCATGGAGGTAATCAGGGAAACCGAGACAAAGCTCAACAAGGCCATCGCTGAATACAATGAAGTTTGCGAAGGATCGGATGACGGCGATGAACCCAGGGACGTGGCACCGCCCGAGGCATGTAAAAAAGAAGAACTGAACCTGTCCATGGTCTATACCGGCGTAGGCGGGGGCTCGGTTGATTTCAGGCAGCGTACCGCCGTGGCCATCGGCACGGGTGGCCAGAACCTGTTTAGCAGTCTGGATTCCGAGGAATTCAGCTCTCTGGATGACATGGTTCAAACTATCAGGGACAAGGTGAAACCCGATTCCAGTGGCGAGTGCCCGAAATGCGTGAAGCGGCTGTACATCGTGCAGCATGGATATGACCGCGAGAAGGTGGAGGAGCAGAGAAAGAGGAAAGCGGCGGGTGAAGATGTCCAGGTTGATGCAGACACGTCAGGCACCTATCAGTTCGGTGACCTGAATTTAAATCCGCAATATTTTTCCAGGAATGGCAAACCGAGAACCGGGCGGGTGTACATGAATTTTTACCAGAAAATAGCCCGGTTAAGGAAATTCCTGTGCAAGGACTCGGAAGTCATTTTCCTGCAATGCAATATAGGATACGGCGAGAAAGGTGATCAGGTCGGACAGTTTGTGTCCAATTTGTTGCAGACCAAGGTCATGGCGCCGAGCATAGCCTCTTCCTTCGGATCCTGCCCGACGTCCGCAGACGTAAGCTCCGGTGACTGGAAAGAATTCTCCCCGAACGCCGATTCCGTTGTAAAAACAGCCGCGCAAAAGCGCGAAGAAAGCAGGAAGCGGCACGAAGAAATAGACAAGAAAATACTGGAAGCCAGGAGGCAAAGAGTCCTGGCTCTGCAGGCACAGTACAAGCGTTTGACGGACTTCCTGAAGAAGCTGAGTGCCGATCTGTCCAAGTGCGAATCGCAGTGCACGCTTTCGGAGGATGCCAAACGACTGGGGGATTTATTCCTGGACAATGAAAAGGGCGGCGGCATCTCCACGGGCGGCGGAACCGAATTGCAGCAGCAGCAGCAGGAACACCGGACGCAACAGCAGCAGCAACAGCAGCAAACCGGCGGTGAGGATAACATCACGCCGCTGCCGGAGGATGACCAGGTGGGCTCCCAGCTGGGCGGGGCCGGCGGCGGGTCGAACATCACGCCGTTGCCGGAGAATGAGCAGGTCGGTGGTCAGTTGCAGCCCTCGGGTCAGTCCGGTAAGGACGTGAACACCAAGTGTCGTCCCTGTGCCGCAATACCGGATCAGATCAACAAGCTTCAACGGCAAAAAGGCGAAATCAACTATCAAATTGAACAATGGAGTCAGAGCCTGAGAGCCAGCGGCACAAGAAGGGCATGGCTGACGGCCATAGTGAGAGATATCCTCAACAATCTGATCAGTGATCATGGCGATGAAATCACCATCCACGATCCCAACTATATTAAATTCAATGCAGATAAAACCGGGCTGGAATTTTACGGTCAGGAAAGTGAAACGATATCCAGGAAGGAAGCTGCAAAGAAAGCCGACGAGTTCAAGGCAGATATCAAAGAACTAACTCGTGATATCAAAGATGAGAGTGACAAGCTCGATCAGCTCATGGCGGAACGGGATAAGATTGATCAACAGATTTCTGCTCTCAAGGAGAAACTGAATAATTGCGAGAAACAATGTGTCTCCGTCGAGGTCATCGACGTCAAGCATATCACCGGCAACAATCCCTACGACCGGCGCGATCCGATAGCCGATGATCCCGAACAGCAGGAGGAAGGAACCCCGACCGGCGGCAGTTCCGGAGGCTCGAGCTACCCCGGG
>Ga0209918_1000957_pt1 | contig 16953 bp, 11 predicted proteins | sample SalPonD_shore_MG_FD_185712 | JGI IMG/M metagenome (GOLD analysis project Ga0209918, IMG submission 185712) | Salt pond soil microbial communities from South San Francisco under conditions of wetland restoration - Salt Pond MetaG... | ecosystem: Environmental > Aquatic > Marine > Intertidal zone...
GGCCTTCGAGCAGCTTCCGGGCGTCATATCGGTGACCTCCGGTTATACAGACGGCCACTCCGAGAACCCCACCTACGAAAACTACAAGGCAGGTGGTCATATTGAGGCCATAGCGGTGGTCTACGACCCCGCCAGGATCGGCTACCCGATGCTGCTGAACACCTTCTGGCGTCAGATCAATCCGACCGATGCAGGCGGACAATTCGTCGACCGGGGAAGACAGTACACGACGGCCATCTTCTATCTTAACGAGAAGCAGCGGAAGGAAGCAGAAGCATCGAAGGCGGAACTTGCCAAGAACGGCCGCTTCGATGCACCGATCGTCACCCCGATCAAACCGGCCAAGCCCTTCTATCCGGCCGAGACATCCCATCAGGACTTCTACAAGAAGAATCCGGCGCGATACCAGTTCTATCGCAGCCATTCGGGGCGCGATGAGTTCTTCGAACGCGTCTGGAGCAAAGAGGAGAGGCAACCGATGCAGCAAGAAGCACTGAAGAAACGACTGACACCGCTACAGTACGAGGTGACCCAGGAGAACGGCACCGAACGCGCCTTCCGTAATACCTACTGGGATAACAAACAGGCCGGCATCTATGTCGACATCGTCTCCGGCGAGCCACTCTTCAGTTCGCTGGATAAATTCGACTCCGGTACCGGCTGGCCCAGCTTCACCAAACCGTTGGTGGACGCCAATATCGTGGAGAAAAGCGACCACTCGTTCGGCATGACCCGCACGGAGGTGCGGAGCGCAGGGGGTGACTCGCATCTGGGTCACCTCTTTACCGACGGCCCGCCGCCGACCGGCATGCGCTACTGCATCAACTCGGCGGCACTGCGCTTCATCCCCGCCAGTAATCTGGAGAAGGAGGGGTATGGACAGTTCCGTCACCTGTTCGAAAAGAAGGAACCGTAAGCCACTGCATTTGATGGAGACGATCAACAACGCATCCGGCCTCTGCGGGCGACCACGGAGAAGAGATGCACCATATTGAGCATGAGGGGCGCAGGATCGAATTCGATCTCCGCTACTCAAGGCGACGCAAAAAGAGTATCTCCATCCGTATCAGCCGCGATGGCGACGTCATCTGCAGCGCTCCTGAACGGGCCAGCCAAGCATATATCCATGCAGTGATACGGAAGCGTGCGCACTGGATCGCCCGGCATCTATCCCGATTCGAGGCACAGGCGTCAGTGCCTGCACCGACATATCGGCATGGCGAGAAACACCTCTATATGGGACGTGCCCTTGCGCTGGAGGTCGCCAAGAGCACATCCCGCCGTATCTCCGTCGAGGCCCGGGACGCATCGATTCACATCGTATCGCGCCATACGGGAGCGGACGCCATCCGCAACGCGCTGCTGGCATGGTATCGCCGGCAGGCTCTGACGCTCTTTAACGAACGGGTTCAAAAGATCATGGCAGAGATCCCCTGGCTGCAGGGGCAGGAGGTACCAGAGCTACGCGTGCGGCGCATGAAAAGCCGGTGGGGAAGCTGCTCGTCACAGGGCGTCATCACGCTCAACCTGCACCTGATCAAAGCACCGCTCAGATGCATCGACTACGTGATCACGCACGAGCTCTGCCATCTGCAGGAGCACAACCACGGTCCGCGATTCTATGCCCTACTGACACAGCAGATGCCCGAATGGAAACAGATCAAGCGGGAGCTTGAAGACAACCCGGAGATCCTTCGTTGATTTCCGACTGATATCGGGACACGATCCACAATAGGGGAGGAGGAGAATGGATAACCGCCGCAAACCGAAGAATTTCTCTCATATACCATCGCCGGCGCACCCACAGAAACGGCGCGAGCCGCTCCCCTGGCAACAACCCAAACCCTCCGAAGAGGATGCCGGTGCACCCGACAATACCCGGGCGATCATGGAGAATCCCAGCTACCGCATGGGCGACCATGATGTCGATTTTCTCAACCGCTACGAGACACGCGGTGTACGCCTTCAGGTCGACTACATGAAACCGGAATTCGAGCTTGAGCAGCACGGTATCCAGCACACGATCGTGGTCTTCGGTAGCACCCGTATTCTGGAACCTGCCGCCGCCAGAAACAGGGTCCAGTTGCTGCGCACCGCACTGGCCGACAGCCCCGACAACAAGGAGTTACGCCGTCACCTGGAGATTGCCGAGCGTATCGAAGCCAAAAGCCACTATTACGATGTCGCCAGGGAACTGGGCGAGCGTGTCGGCAAAGCGGGAAACGGTCCGCAGGATTGCAGTGTCGTCGTCATGACCGGCGGCGGCCCCGGCATGATGGAGGCGGCCAACCGGGGCAGCCACAACGTGAACACCAAATCGATCGGACTCAACATCGACCTGCCCCACGAACAGTATCCTAACCCGTATGTGACACCCGGCCTCTGTTTCCGCTTCCACTATTTCGCACTTCGCAAACTGCACTTCCTGTTGCGCGCCAAGGCGCTCGTCGCCTTCCCCGGTGGCTACGGCACCTTCGACGAGCTGTTCGAGACACTGACCCTGATCCAGACACGCAAGATCAGACCGGTACCGGTCGTGCTGGTCGGGGAATCGTACTGGCGGCGCGCGTTCGATGTCGATTTTCTCGTCGAAGAAGGCACCATCGATGCGGAGGATCGGGATCTATTCTGGTATGCCGAAACGGCCGAGGAGATATGGGATGACATTCTCCACTGGCATGAGGTCAACGGCGAACCGCTCTATGGAAGCTGCAACAGTGGACCGGAACGGGAGGAGAAATCATGAGGATATCATTTCACGGCGCCGATCGCGGTGTCACGGGCTCCTGTCACCTGCTCGAATGCGCCGGTCGGCGCATCCTGATCGACTGCGGTATGTATCAGGGTGGGCGCGAGCTGGACGAAGAGAATGCGGAACCGTTCGGCTTCGACCCTGCCGATATCGATTACGTCCTGCTGACACACGCCCATCTCGACCACTGCGGACGTCTTCCGTTGCTGTCCCAACGCGGCTTTACCGGCGAGATCATCACCACCGCGGCCTCGCGCGAACTGGCCCGACTGGTCATGCTCGACTCGGCCCACCTGCAAGAGGAGGAGGCCCGATACCATGCCCGTAAGGCGGCACGGCGTGGAGAGACATACGACGGCGCCCCACTCTACTCCGTACTCGATGCGCTGAACTGCCTCGACTTCTTCGGACGCACAGCAGTCTATAAGCAGTCGATGGAGATCACTCCAGGCATCCGCGCCACCTTCCTAGACGCCGGACATATCCTCGGTTCAGCCAATATTTTTCTGGAACTGGAGGAGGATGGGAAACACCGTACCATCCTCTACTCCGGCGACTTGGGGAACATCGGTCGCGCCCTGTTACGCGACCCGGCCAAGCCCCCCAGAAGCGATGTCGTGGTAATGGAGACCACCTACGGCGACCGGCTTCACAAGGAGCTCGAGCCATCGGTGGACGAACTGTATCAGGCCATCAGCGACACCTTCCGGCGCGGCGGCAATGTCATCATCCCCACCTTCGCCATGGAACGGGCCCAAGAGGTTCTTTTCTATCTGCGTGAGGGCATCGAACAGAATCTTCTGCCAGGATCAATGCAGGTATTCCTCGATTCGCCGATGGCCATCTCGGCCACCGAGATCTTCAAGCGCCATCCGGAGTGCTACGAACCGGAGACCGCCGCCATTTTCAAGGCTGGGCACGATCCCTTTTCTATGCCCGGACTGCACATGACGCGTGATACAGCAGATTCGATTGCACTCGCCCAGATCAGCGGCGGTGCCGTCATCATGGCCGGCTCAGGCATGTGTACCGGCGGACGGGTTCGCCACCATCTGAAAAACAACCTATGGCGCAAGGAGTGCAGCGTCGTCTTTGTCGGTTATGCCGCCAGGGGTACGCTGGCACGCCAGATCATCGACGGTGCCAAAAATGTGCATATCTTCGGCAAGGAGATCATGGTCCGGTCAAGCGTGCATACCATCAACGGTTTCTCCGCCCATGCCGACCAGAAGGAGCTTCAGAACTGGCACCGGCAGACCGAAGCGGGACGCACCTTCCTGGTGCACGGAGAGGAGGAGACCATGAAACACTTCGCTGGCCTGCTGCAAGGTGGCTACGTGGAGATGCCGGAGCTGCACCAAGCTTACGAGCTTTAGCCCTCTACGCCAACCATTGGCGCACCTCCGGCACAAAGTGCGCCACCCCCTCCAGTACACCGGCGGCATAGTTGCCATTCATGCCGAGGAACCCCCCGTGCGCCAGATAGAGCCTGTCCGCCACGCCCCGCTCACGGGCCAGCCGCGCCGCCTGCATACGAATCTCGTGGCCGGCATTGGCCACCAGTACGGACTGCAGACCGCTGGCCAGTACGGGCAGGTCGTTACCGCTATCGCCGGCAAACACCGTCTCGTGCTCGCTATACCCCTTCTGCCGCATGAGAAAGCGGATGGCGTGGTACTTCGTCGCCCACTCCGGTAGCACATCCAGAAGGCCCGATCCACTGACCTCGTCCACACTCCATATCAGCTGAGCGCGAATGTCATACTCATCAAGAACCGCCTGCATTCGGGCCAACTGCATCGTCACATCCATCTCCCGTGAGGCGTAGAAACTGAGCTTGAAGGTGTTCTGCTTCTCGGGCTCCTGCAGACGCAACCCCAGCATACCGTCAAACAGCTTTGTCAGCCGGTCATGCGAATATCCCCGCCACGCCGGTGCAATCTCAGCCTCCCAAGCCGGCCAGAAATGCCAGGCATCGCCGGCCACCTGATAGATCGTGGTACCGACATCGCCAACTACATAATCCGGTACCGGCAGGTCGTACTCGGCAATGGCCTCGCGCACCAACTGCCTGTGGCGCCCGCTGACATAGGCCAGACTGACCTCGGTCCGATGCGCCAGACGTCGCAGCAATACGCGAGCCTGCGGCGACTCGTCCTGTAGCCCGTTCGGCAGCAGGGTACGGTCTAGGTCGCTACAGAGCAGAAGGCGTATATTCGTCTCTCCGTCCATACGACGCAGCTTACTGTCCGGACCGTGTCGGGAAAATCAGAATTGCCGACGCGGTGTCGGAACGGGCGGTTCACACCCTGTCACAGAAAACGAAGCGGGACAGAAAATCGATATCACGTCACGGCTTCCGAATGACCTGCCAGACTCTTCATCAGCTTATCATAGGCATGGATGAACTTGTCCACACCCTCCTGTTCCAGCTGATCCGTCAGCGCTTGCAGGTCGATACCCAGCTGATCCAATTCATCCAGTACGCGCTGTGCATCATCAATCCCCGTCTCCAGACGCTGCGCGGGAGCGCCATGGTCACGATAGTCGTCCAGTGTCACCGGAGGCAGGGTGTTGACGGTATCGACACCGATCAGCGCATCGACATACTTGATATCGCTGTAATCGGGATCCTTGGTCGATGTCGAGGCCCACAACAGTCGCTGCGGCATGGCCCCCTTGGCGGCCAGATGCTGCCAGCGTTCGCCAGAAAACATCGCCTTGTAGTCCTGATAAGCGAGCCGTGCCGAGGCAATCGCCACCTTGCCGCGCAGTTGCATGGCCGCTTCTCCCTTCTCGGGATGCCGCTTCGCCAATGCATCCAGCCAGGCATCGGCGAGCGTATCGATCCGGCTCAAGAAGAAGCTCGCCACGGACGCGACCCGATCCACCGCGCCACCCTGCACCAGTCGCGCTTCAAGGCCGGACAGGTAGGCATCCGCCACCTCCCGGTAGCGCCCAATGCTGAACAACAGCGTCACATTGACGTTGATCCCTTCCGAGATCAGCTGCCGGATCGCCTGCAGCCCGGGCCGAGTGGCAGGCACCTTGATCAGTCCGTTCGGCCGCGCCAGCTCGGACCACAAGCGCCTCGCCTCCTCTATGGTGGCGTCGGCGTCGTAGGCAAGATGCGGCGACACCTCAAGACTGACGAAGCCATCGCGTCCCTGTTGCGACTCATACAGTGGCCGGAAAAGATCGGCGGCCCGCTGCAGATCCTCCAGCGCCAGCCGTTCGTATATCGCCGTGGCACGCTGACCATGCAGGGTGCGGATCGCATCGTCGTAGTCGCGATGCTCAACGATCGCCTTCTCGAAAATCGACGGGTTGGAGGTCACACCGCTGACACCGTCATCCTCGATCAACCGTTTCAGTGCACCGTCATCGAGCATTTTTCTCTGGATATAATCCACCCAGATGCTTTGCCCCAGCTGCTCTAGGGCACGTAGCGGATTCTCGGACATAAAAACGACCTCCTTGCAGAAAATATATTGGTTCCACGCCCTGCTTCGACAGGGCGCGACGACCGTCCGTCACTGCGGACCGTTTACGGACAGATGGCGGCTAGCGGACTGCGGGCTTTCGTTTGCCGGCTATTCGTGCATCGATCTTGGCCTCGGCACGAAGCCAGTCATCCATCGCCATATCGCCCTGAAATCCGCGCTGTTCGGCATAGTAGAAAGCGGTCTCGGCAATCATGGCGTGCCGCTGATCGGCACCGATCACCGATGCGCCGGCCCGCCTAGTCGGAGCCCTATTGGCCGATGCACGCCGCCTTGTGGTCTGAGCCGGTGTCGCTTTGGTTGTCCGTGAAGAAGTTCCTGCCTTACCTGAAGTCTGTGCCATTGCCACTCTCCTTGTTCCCCGTCTCTGGTGAGAAGGGGAAGGTCTCGTGCCCATTGTCGTTGCGTGTGTCACTTGCCGGTAAACGGACATATGGTCTTGAATCAGAGTGTAGCAAATAGTGGTTCGGGCTGTGGCAAACGTACGCATGTTTGACATCATGGCCCGGATACTCATTCTGGATTCCATGGTTCAAAAGGAGCATATGTGACCGGCGAGCAGCAATTGACATCGCGCCCCGTCGTATTCGGCGAAGTGCTGTTCGACGTCTTTCCCGGCAACCGGAAGGTGCTCGGCGGTGCCCCCTTCAATGTGGCATGGCATCTGCAAGGCTTCGGCCTCTCTCCCCTGTTGATCAGCCGGGTCGGCGACGATGCCTGTGGCAGGAAGGTGATCGGAGCGATGCGCGAATGGGGAATGGATACCTCCCTCATCCAGACCGATACGACCCACCCCACCGGGGAGGTTCATATCAAGATCGAGGACGGCGAGCCGGCCTTCAAGATCGTCGATCAGCAGGCATACGATTATATCGAGGAACCGGCTCTGGAAACCGGTGGTCACACCCTCCTCTATCACGGTACGCTGGCCACTCGTCACGCCCGTACAAGGAACTCCCTGTACGACCTGCGCCGGCACAGCAACATGCTCCCCTTCCTGGACATCAACCTGCGTGATCCCTGGTGGAGCACCGAAACGGCCACGGAGATGCTGGCAAACGCCTACCGGGTCAAGCTGAACCATCACGAGCTACTCCGTCTCTGCAAACGTCAGCCCGAAGCAGCCACCGGGAGTGATCCCGAAGCGCTCTCGTCCCTAGCCCAGACCTTCATCGAACAGCACAATATCGGCGCGCTGTGGCTGACCTGCGGTGCCGACGGCGCGGCAGTCATCTCAAAAAACGACGAGCCGCTGTGGGCATTGGCACAGCCGGTGACAGAGATCAAGGACACCGTCGGCGCAGGCGACGGCTTCACTGCCATTGCGATATTGGGCCTCTATCGGAACTGGTGCGCAAAGGAGACCCTGGAGCGAGCACAGAGTTTCGCGGCCGCCATCTGCGGCATGAACGGTGCCACCACCTCCGATCCGGCCATCTATCAACAATTCTCGCAAGAATGGGAGATCAGTCATGACTGACGAATTCCTCTACGTGCTCGAACATCAGCGCGAGTACCTGTACGGCCTGCTGCGACGCTTCCACTTCGAGGAGCGACCGATACTCCTCTCCTCGGACATTCGCGACGTCTTTCGCACCTATCAGGCCGAACGGGGCGAAGCCAGTGCTCAGCTCATCTGGCTCATGCAGACCGTGCAGGAGGCGCTCGTGGCGGGCTCCTGGTATTACTTCGCGCTGCGACCGGAGGTCGCGAGCTGGGAGTATATTCGCATCAACTCGGACATCATGGAGGCCGAGACCATCTCCGTCTCCGACTACCTCTACTTCAAGGAGCGGCTGGTCACGAGCGGAAGCGAAAGCAACGACTGGACGCTGGAGATCGACTTCGCCCCTTTCCACCGCGAATTCCCGAAACTCAGGGAGACACGTTCGATCGGCCAGGGCGTCTCGTTTCTCAACCGTCGTCTCTCCAGTCAGCTATTCGGGCAGTTAAGCGAGGACAACCATGTACTGCTCGACTTCCTGCGCCTACACCAGATCGAGGGAACCCAGCTCATGCTGGGTTCCGGCATCCGTACCCTGCCGGAACTCCGCAAGGCACTCCGCCTCGCCGATACACTGCTGCGCCGCTCGGCTCCCGACGCCTCGTGGGACGACGTCGAACGCGACCTGACCAATCTCGGTTTCGCCCCCGGCTGGGGTCGCGACGTCGAGCGCATTCGCAACACCATGTCGCTGCTCTCGGAGCTGCTGGAGGCACCCGAACCGGGCGCGTTGGAACTCTTCCTCAATCGCATTCCGATGATCTACCGGTTGGCCATCATCTCGCCGCACGGCTTCTTCGGTCAGGCCGATGTGCTGGGCCGTCCCGACACCGGCGGACAAGTGGTCTACATCCTCGATCAGGTACGCGCCCTCGAACGGGAGATGCGCCGCAATCTTTACGACCAAGGCCTGGATATCATGCCCGATATCGTCGTGCTTACCCGACTCATTCCCAATGCACAGGGCACCACCTGTGACCAGCATCTGGAGCCGATCTCCGGTACCGAGAACGCCCGCATTCTCCGCGTCCCCTTCCGCAATCCGGACGGCAGTGTCGTGCCGAACTGGGTATCGCGCTTCCAGATATGGCCCTACCTAGAACAGTTCGCCCACGATGCGGAGTTCGAGCTGGTCGCCGAAATGGGCGGACGGCCCGACATGGTTATCGGCAACTACTCCGACGGCAACCTGGTTGCCATGCTGATCGCCCGCAGCCTGAAGGTCACGCAGTGCAACATCGCCCACGCCCTAGAGAAGAGCAAATACCTGATGTCCGACCTTTACTGGAAGGAAAACGAGGAACAATATCACTTCGCCTGTCAGTTCACGGCCGATCTGATCGCCATGAACGCGGCCGATTTCATCATTACCAGCACCTACCAAGAGATCGCCGGTACCGAGGATCGTCTGGGCCAATACGAAAGCTATCAATCCTTCTCGTTACCCGATCTCTACAGGATTGTGAACGGCATCAATGTCTTCGACCCGAAGTTCAATATTGTTTCGCCGGGTGCCGATGCGGAGATCTACTTCTCCCATAGTGACAGCGAACGGCGACTGACACACACCCAGGATGAGATCCAGTCGGTGCTATTTGAGGAACATGGCGAATCTAGGGGAAAATTTGGCGATCCCGACAAACCCATCCTGTTCTCCATGGCCCGACTCGACCGCATCAAGAACATCACCGGCCTTGTCGAGTGGTACGGACAGAGCGAGGAGCTACAGCGTGAAGCCAACCTGCTGATCATCGCCGGCCACATCGACCTAGATCGCTCCGACGATGCCGAGGAACGGGATCAGATACAGCGCATGCACGATCTGTTCGACACCTATGGACTCGACGACAAAGTCCGCTGGCTCGGCGTGCATCTGCAGAAGAGTATGGCCGGCGAGCTCTATCGCATGATCGCGGACCGCCGCGGAGCCTTCGTGCAACCGGCCCTGTTCGAGGCCTTCGGCCTGACCGTTGTCGAGGCGATGGCTTCCGGTCTTCCGACATTTGCCACCTGTTACGGCGGACCTCTGGAGATCATCGAGGATGGCGTCTCGGGCTTCCACATCGATCCGAACAACGGGACGGAAACCGCCGAGAAGATCGCCCGCTTTTTCAGCCAGTGCCGGGACAATCCGGAGCAGTGGCAGAAGGTTTCGGAGGCGGCGCTGTGGCGTATCGAGAGCCGTTATACCTGGAAGCACTACGCATCCCGACTAATGATGCTCTCGCGCGTCTACGGCTTCTGGAAGTATGTCACCAACCTGCAACGCGAAGAGACGAAGCGCTATCTGGAGATGCTCTATGCGCTGGGCTACCGCGATCTTGCCAAAAAGGTGCCGCCCTCAGGCGGTTAATCCGGCGTAGACCCGTTCGATACCCTGCGCCACCGCCGGCCAGGCGTGGCGCTCGCGTGCACGCTGCATCGCGGCCTGGCCCATCTCCCGACGCCTTGCCTCATCAAGCGTCAGTACGGCCAGCACACGTCTTGCCCATGCCTCGTGATCATTCGGATCGGCCAGATAGCCGTCCACCCCCTCGCGGACGATATCCACGGGCCCGCCGTGACACGTCGCCACCACCGGCGTGGCTGCCGCCATCGCCTCGACCAGCACCAGCCCGAAGGGCTCGTAGAGCGACGGACAGACAAAAAGATCGGCGGCACAGTAGGCGTGTTGTATCTCCTCGTCGGAGAGACGATGAAACCAGCGGATATGCTTTCCGATCCCGAGTACCCGGACCCGCTTTTGCATCGTGGCAAGCAGTTCCGCCTCCGATTCCGAGGGTGACTGCGGGCCCGCCGGCATCATGAAAGTGACGGATCGGCCGAGCCGTTCGAGTTCACGGGCCACCACGGGCATCGCCTCGATCCATTGCAGGAAGCCCTTGCGGGCATCCAGTCGCCCGACGGTGAAGACCATCAGTTCATTGGTAATCCCCAACTCCTGCTTGTGTCCGGCCTTGTCCATCACAGGTGCAAAACGATCCACCTCGACCCCGCCGGGAACGATATGAATCTTGTCGGCATCAACCCCATAGCGTTCCGTCAGTATCCGGCGTTCGACGCTGCTGAGTGCGATAATGGTATCGGCGGCCCGCATCACACGGGTTTCGGCGGGGATGCGTATATCGTAACGGTAGGTCTCCATGTCCGGCAGGCTGTCCTGCTTCAGCTTTCCCAATGAATGGCTGGTAAAGACTAGCGGCTTGCCGAAGGCCAGGCTCGCCGCCAGCGCCGTGACGCCACCATCCCAGTAGTGGCCGTGAAACAGGTCGGCCGCGGCCAGCCAGTCTCTTTCGGCACGCACCACGCGATCGGAAAACTCCGGCAGGAAGGGCCCCATATCCTCCTTGCGCAGGAACCCCTCAGGTCCCATGGCATAACGAGCCACCTCGGCGCGATCCGCCACGCGCTCCCTCGACGGTCTCTGGTCGAAGGCGCGCGTAAAGGCCTTCACCCCATGCTCCATGGCCGAGAATGCCTCCATGATACGGGCCTCGTAGACGCACTGTCCGCCGGAATCGGGAGCGCCGGGAGGAGCCAGCGGATCGCTATGCGGACAGAAAAAACCGATACGCATGATCTGCCTACTCCGAACCGGCCGATGCGGAAAGATGGCGATGCATCAACCGATGATATTGAGAAGCATGTGTTTCATCTCATCTGTCAGCGTACCGAGGCTGGATGCGTCGGTCGCTTCCAGCGACACCATGACCTCCGGCTGATCGGCGCTCGGAAGGATAAAAGCGCTGCCCGAGTGCATACTGAGCCGAACCCCTTCGGGAACCCCCTCCATATCCGCCTCCTCTCGATCTGACAGCGTGCGCATGACACGCCCCATCTCCTCCCATGGACAAGCGACATTGAAATGATGCTCGAAACTGCGCGGCACCCTTCGGTGCAAATCCCGCAACAGCATCCCGTATTTGCCCAGAAACTCGAGCAGGCGGCAACAGGCCGAAAGTGCATCATATCCGAGATAGAAATGCTCGAATTCGAACCATTCCAGCGTCCCTTTCGTCTGTTCACGGATTTCGGCAAGACGGGCCGCCGCCTCGACGCGGGTCACGACCACCTCCCTGTGTTGCTCCCTTGCCAGCTCATACAGGAAGGCGGGATGACCGGTGGAAAGAAATACCGGTAACCGCTCCGGTGCACCGAGAATGAAGGCGGCAATCAGAAGATGTTCGGAGCGCTCGTAATCAAGGATCTCGCCATCCTCGTCGATCAGCTGCAGCCGCTCCGAGCCGGCATTCATCACGAAGCCCAGGGAGTGGTTCAGTTTGACGATCTTGCGCGCGGACTCGATGTTGATGTCCGGATCGCCTCCACCGCCGACACGTAGATAGCTGATCCCGGAGCGCCTGAATATCTCATCGAGGATACGGATACTGACACTCCCCTCGATACAGCAGACCGTCTGCCGTTGAATGCGACCGATCGAGGGGAGATCCAGACATGGAATCAATGAATCGAGATAGCGTTCGGAGACCCGTCCGGGATAGCGAAGATGCCCCACATGGCGCATCGCCACCTTCGGATAGTCGGCCCGGTAGAAGGTGGCCTCCACCTTCCGGCGCGAGCTCCGGGTCAGCGGCAGGCCATGACTCTCGAACAGCTCGATCTGAGCCACCTCGGGGTGCTCCTCGGAGACTCGCAGATGGACCCCTCCGTCGATACCGCGCCCGTAGCCGGCGCAGAAACGGGTCACCGGAGCACTGCTCTCCTCCAGGTCGTCGACGTCGACACCGACCGCCAGAAGCCCCGACACGAGAGCACGTTTGATCAGCCGCGAGAAGGGATGGCGGTCACGGCTGACCACCACCCTGCCCCCCTGCTTGATCCATGTGCCGAGTGCCTTACCGACAACAACAGCGAACTCGGGCGTCACCCACAGGTTGCCGAGTCCGGAGATGCCGCGGGAACCGAAAATGGAGGGACGGGTCAGTGATTCCCAGACGAGATTCTCGGTCACCGTAGCGCCGATATCGACCTTCTTGTCCGGCCAGATCATGACACCGGGCTTCACCACCACGCGCTGCCCTAGGTGACCACCGGCCCCGATCACGCATTCGTTGCCCAGTTCGCATTCCGCCTCGATGATGTTCCTGGGGGCCACAATGCAGTTTCGAAGGTCGGCGCTCTCACCGACAAAACAGTTCCGCATAACGATACTGCGGCCGATCATGGCGTGGTCATCCACCTCGACATTGTCACCCAACATCACGTAGGGACCGAGCTTGGCACCGGCATGGACCTGCACCCCATTACCCAGCCAGCAGGGTGGTGTGATACTGATATCCGGGGCCATATCGACTCCCTCCCCGATCCAGACCCCTTCCGATATCTGGTTGCCGTCAAGCGGAAGCTTCACCTTGCCGTCGAGGAAATCCCAGTGGGCCTGCCGCAACTGATCGAGTGTCCCGATATCGCTCCAGTAGCCCTGGGCGACATATCCGAATATGGGCACCCCGTCCTGTAGAAGCTTCGGGAAGAGGTCACCGGCAAAATCATAATCCTCGCCCTCGGGAATATAGTCGAGCACCTCCGGTTCGATCAGGTAGATGCCTGTATTAACCGTGTCGCTGAAGACCTCGCTCGGGCCCGGTTTCTCGAGAAAGCGCTGCACTGCGCCGTTCTCATCCGTGATGACGATGCCGAACTCGCTGGGATCACGCACCCGGACCAGACAGAGGCTGACCTTGGCCCCCTTCTTCCGGTGGAATTCGAGAAACTGATTAAAGTCGAAATCGACCAGCGCATCACCGCCGGCGACGAGAAAGGTCTCGTCCAGATAGGGAGTACCGAGTTTAACGGATCCTGCCGTTCCCAGGGGCTCCTTCTCAAGCGTGTAGTGCATGGTAAAGCCGAAATCGCTACCGTCCCCGAAGTGGTCACGAATGACACGGGGACGATAGTGCAGTGTGGTGACGATCTCCTGCACACCGTGTGCGACAAGATGGCCGGTAATATGTTCCATGATCGGCTTGCCGAAGACCGAGATCATCGGCTTGGGGAGGTTTTCCGTCAGGGGACGAAGTCGTGATCCCTGACCGCCGGCAAGGATAACTGCTTTCATGCGATAGCCTTCCGGCGTCTATGCATCATCGATATCTGTTCACTCGTAAGGCGTCCATTCCAGTTCTGACCGTAGCACAACCCGGTGCTCCGCCGCAAATCGATGCTCGCACGACACGGGGCGCATACACTGCGCCCCGTGCGCGGACAACCCGCTATTTATCAGCTTTTTTGTCCGGTTGGATGTAGAGGTAATTGAATCCTCCGGTGACACCTAACCCGGTACTGGCCGAGATCGCGATCGGTTGCAGAGAGATACTCCGATCATTCCCGCCAACCAGCACCGAAGCGCCGACACCGGCTCCGACCGTCGCCGAGCCCTCGACGCCTCCATACTTGCCGGCGAGCTGGTAGGTACCCGGTTTGAAATCGGCCGACAGCACGGTGTATCCGATCGTCTGTTGCCGTTTGACGTTGACATCGATACCCAGACCGATACCGGTCTCCCCCTTGTAGTGCTCGGGCGATCCGCCGGCCGTGGACTTGAATACGCACTTCACGTCGACCGTCGAGTGAATCAGTAGGTTCATGCCGGAACCGGGTACCGTCTTGCACGTCAACACGCCCACCTTCGTTCCGGAACTGCTCACCTCCTCACCGGCGCATGCCTGCCGGGCCGGAAGTGCATACGCCGCCAACAACGCGGCAAACATATAGATTGCTACATTTCTCCCCTTCATTACAGCCTCCTTATTCCTTATCGCTGGCAACCGGACTGCGCTGACCGCCAGATCATCAAAAGGCCCCGTTCACTCCCGAAGCCTCCCTCTTCAACGCCGATGCCGCCTCCAATACAAGCGGACGACAATGCGTCCATTGGCCGAGAAACCGGGGAACGATTTTTCAACGGTTCCTCATATATCTCTTAGCTCAAACGGGGGAATAAGTAAATCGGATACCGGTTACGACGCACCGTTTCCGGCATCCTGATCGACTGGCACTTCCCGCCAGCCGTCTAGCATCGGAAAGTAGAGTCCGAGCCTGATGGACCGCGCCTCCATGCGGGAGACAATGGCCGCGTAACGGAGTAGCTGATCGGCATGACGCTGGCGCTCCTGATCAAGAAAATCATCCAAGGCTCCGCCCTCGTGCGAGGCGGTCTTATAGTCCACGATCCAACGCGTACCGTCCGCTTCGATGAAGCTTCGATCCAGAACCACGTGCATCGGCCGGCCGTCCACTATGGTCGAAAGCGCCCATTCGCAACGCGCCTGTCGATCGCGCGACGACAGAATCCAGCGCCCCTTCGAACTCGCCAATGTCCGGCGAACCGCATCGTAGCTCCGTGAGGCCGCCGCTTCCAACATGTCACCGGAAAGGCCGTCCGCCATCAGCATGCGTCGCATCATCGTCACGGTTGTATCGGTATCTTCATCGCGCCAGGCTTCCACACCCTTTTCACCGATGCGCTGCAACGCGGCATGAACGGCATTGCCCACGGGAGCCGCCTCGGGACCAGCCCAGAAGTATTCGCTTTCACCACGCGGTGGGGTCGCGCTATCGATTATTTCCGGCACCGATTTGACGCGGGTCAAGCGCGGCCGGACATGCGTCACGCCCTCTTCTCCCCACTTCAGCCAATCGATCTCGGCACCGAAGCAGTGGTTCTTCCCACCCTCCGGAAGAAGCAGCGCCAGCAAGGAGCCGGATGCCGGCCGTTCACTCCCTTCCGGCAGATGGCCGAACATGTGCAAGGCCGTCTCCGCACGCGTACACGCCACATAAAGGAGTCGCGCCTGCTCGTTCTCTTCGCGGGTCTTCTCCACACGCCGCACCAAATCATATACGGCATCACTGCTGCGCACCGCTCCACGCACCGCAATCAGCGGCTGAATGCCGCTCTCGACCGGTACATCGGTAAAGGCGAGCAGCGGCAAATCGCTGCGGCTGTTGCCATAACCGAGCCCCGGCAGAATGACCACATCCCACTGCAACCCTTTGGCGCCGTGCATGGTAAGAAGTTCGACACGTGCGGCCTCGGATGAGGCATCGGGAGCGGCGTAAAGCTTCTGCAACCGCTCATCAAGCAGACCGAAATCGACCAGTCCGCCATCCTCAACCTCTTCGACAAGATCAAGCATCGCCTCGATGTTGCGACCACCGTCGGCAGCCATCAGACCCGGCATACCAAGCCGCTCCCAAGCCAGCACCAGCAGTGAGCGAAGCGGCATGCGGCCGGCCAGTTGCAGGCATGGCGACAGTGCTCGTGTCAAAAAGCGTACACGCCACTGCACCTCCTCATCCAGCCGACGCAGGCATACCGCATCGGCGATAATCTCGGCAACCGGCCGATCGTCTCCGGCCAGCAACCGATATATCGCCGCCGTATCGATACCACAACAGGGTGCCCGCAACAGTGCCGCCCACGACGCCCGGTCCGCCGGGTGCAGCAGCGCCTGCAGCAGCGCCTTCAACAGCCGAATCTCCGGACGTGCATGCAGCGGCAGGATGTCGACCGCCCTGAAGGGAACCTCCGAATCCGTCAGTGTCTGCATGATGGCGTGCAGATGCTTGCGCGAGCGTGACAGCACGGCGATGCGTTGATCCCCTTTTGCAAGCTCCCGCCGGATGAGCGCCACGACCGCATGCGCCTCGGAATCCGCATCCGGCTGCGGCTGCAGTTGCAGGCGGACCTCACCGGCGTGCGACAGGGCGGCATGCGCCCCGGCATGGCCCACGGCCGCGAGCAGGATATCGGGCTCGTCCGGAAAGATGGACGAGAAAGCACGGTTGACCCAGTCGACAATGACCGGCGAGGAGCGGAAGTTGCGCGTCAGCCTCTTCTGCTCTACATGAGGAAGCCCGGAGCGGTTCTCGGCCGTCAGCAGAAAAAGCCCGACCTCGGCCTTGCGGAAACGGTAAATCGACTGCATTGGATCGCCCACCATGAAGAGGGTACGGTGGGCTCCGTCACCGGCCTGCCACCCCTCGGTGAGATTCCGCAGCAGCCGCAACTGCAGCAGCGAGGTGTCCTGGAACTCATCGACGAGGATGTGATGAATACGGTAATCGAGTTTCAATAACAGATCGGTCGGATTGCCCTCTTCGTCCTCGAGGGCCCGCATGGCCCGCATGGCGATCTCAATGAAATCTGCCTCGCCATGCTGTTCGAACAGCTG
>Ga0209918_1000958_pt1 | contig 16917 bp, 14 predicted proteins | sample SalPonD_shore_MG_FD_185712 | JGI IMG/M metagenome (GOLD analysis project Ga0209918, IMG submission 185712) | Salt pond soil microbial communities from South San Francisco under conditions of wetland restoration - Salt Pond MetaG... | ecosystem: Environmental > Aquatic > Marine > Intertidal zone...
GGCCGCCCAGCAGGCAGCCGAGATAGCCCTCGCCGCGATACTTCTCTTCGGTGAGCTCGAAAAAGTGCCGCACCCGTTGCAGCGGTGTCCGGCTGGTATCCCCCAGGCAATGGTCCAGCCCGGCGTGGACTTGCTCCATATAGAGGTCGATCGCCTGCAGCCCGAAGTCTTCCTTGGATTTGAAGTGGTGATAGAAGGAGCCCTTTGGGATGTTGGTCGCCTCCAGCACGGCACTGATGCCGAGATTGTGATAACCATGGCGCAGCAGCATGGCCATGCCCTGTTCCAACAGGAGTTGTCGCGTGTCGGTTGCCATGGAGGGCCTCAGTAGACCGGTCGGTCTATTCAGACTAGTCCAGGGCCACGGGTACGTCAAGCCGGCGATTCCCTCCCCGGCCCATGTCGCCGATCTCTTTCACTCGGTTATACGCGCGCGCCATGTTCACGTTCTCCCAGCTCTCCCGAGAACTACATGAACAGCCATGACAAGGAGAGCGCCGAACGCAAATTGCGGGCGACGCCTGGAGGCTCTATCGCCCCCGGAGGTCCAGAAACGCCCGATTCCATCGGAGCTGCGGACTGAAGCTTATAGAAGCTTATATGGACACCCACGCTAAGAAAGGTCCGTGACCGGAGCGAGCGAGGGGCTCCTATGGGGTGTGCCCCCCATTCGGGCCTCGCAAGGCCCAATGCCATCTTGGGTTTATGGAAATTCGGTCGGAATGCCGGTTCTCGGACGCGAATGGGCCTCGGACCTTGCCCGATCGAGTAGTCGAAGTGGACGGAGGGCTACGTCAGTAGCGTAAGGCAGGGCACCAAGCCCGGCGTACGCTGAAATCCCAAGGTAGTGCAGGCGGCTTTGAGTCTGTACGCGCTTCCGACCAGTCACTTGGATCGGCTCTCGAAGCGTCGGGTCATGTGCAGCCAGTACTCCGGGCCGACGGCAAGCGCTCCAGGATGGGTGGGACATTGGCCGGGATGGCACCGCGCTTGCCCTCACGGATTGCGCGGCCGGTCCAGTCGACCAGTTCTGTCGTCTCGCCGGACCCCCAGTCGAAGGACAGCCGACACTCGACACAAAATAACAAGTTAAGAAGATTGCTAAGGCGGTTAAGACCTGGCGCTACCCGGTAACGCCCTTTGCGGAGTCGCCGCGGAAAGCAAAGATTATGCAAAGATGGTTGGTGCGACTCAAGGACCGAGGTGCGGCGGTCGATGATGCGAATAGGCAACCGATTTTGGTTCGCTGGCTTTGCCGTCAATTTTCCAGGAGGGATCTCAATGTGAAAGCTCATCGTCATAATCCTGATACTACTTGTCGCCGGTTGTGCGGGTATGCCCCAGACGAGAACGGCCTTCGTCGACCTCGCGCGCAATCATCCGACCTGGTATATCGCACAGCACCAGGTCGTGCATCGCGGTTTTGATGATGTCGTTCGGGCGCTACGAACCGAGTGGGACGAATGTTACCGAATTAGCGGCACAACGGCTCGGACAGAAGGTGGTATGACGACAATGCGGATTACGGATACGTACCATCCAAGCGTCAATAGAGTAAATGACAATCTAATAGAGTTTACGATTCAATATACCACAAAGGGTGCGTCGTCTTTGCAGAAGGCCCCGCCAGGCGGCTACTATGGGGCGGCGTTGAACGTGAAGCGAGTGGGTAGAGATCGAACGGAGTTGGCGTGGTATTCGCCATCCCACGGGTGGAAAGACGAATGGGTAAAAATCAAGGAATGGGCGACTGGTAAACGCAGTTCCTGCGATTGATGCTCCATAGCGAATCAAAGGGGTCGGTGAGAAATGAGGATAATAATCATAGGCGGTTGTCACCGGTCCCTTTAATGCCGTTGAGCCAAAGAACCCCCGCCAAGGTAACTAAATGGATACCCATTGTAATGTCGATCCATCTCGTCTTTTGAATCTATCTATCGAGTTTGGGGGAGTAAACCATGAAGAAAGTTACTATTTTCTTGGCGGCTCTATTCTCTGCCAATGCCTACGCAGCCAGGATTGACTGTACTACTCACTTTGTCAATGTGAAGACGGACCAGGCTCCCAACGCAAAGACATGCGGTGCGGTCAGCGTGGACAGGGCGGCAGATAACGGTATCAAATATCGGCGACAACCGCGCTTCTGCAAGGACATCGACGTGGAGTTCTTCAGCATTCGCAAAGGCGACGATGCAAAGTTCAGCAAGTTCTGTGACACGATCTTCGCCAAGGGATGTTACATGATCGGCATCCGCGATAAAGCCTTTCATCAGGGCATCGGCGGTCTTTCTTCGTATATGGTCTTCTCGGACATTGACGCCGTGCCTACGGTCTTCAACCTGAATGCAACGGGCTTTGGCCATCACACGGGAGCGACGGTGGGCGTAGGGCGGTTTGTGCGTCTCGATCTGAGCTGCCGCAAAAGAAAATGACCGAGCGAAAAGGGGCGGTCAGAGTAAGAATGGGCTTCCCTGCCCGCGGGTCATCACGTTGACCCTTCCTATTCGCCGGCCGAGGCCTATTGACGATGCAGCGTCGGCATCGGCGCCAGCCGCCGGGTGGTCTCCCGTTGGTTGCTCTGCTGCTTACCCGACGAGGGCTTGGTCATATGTGCGCCCGGTTTCATCTGCATACCGCCGTGGTATGGCATGGCGGCCTGGATCGGTTCCTGGACGATGAAACTGTGCCACGCCGAAAAGGGGCCGAGATCTCCTTCCGTGCCTATGCCGCCGGGGTAGTAGACCTCACGCATGCGGAACAGATACCGGTAGCCGAAGGTGTGCTTGTGCGGACGAAGTTGGTTATAGAACACGCTGCCGTGTAAGGACGTTCCAGTCTCCTTGAGGTTCGACGCAAATCCCGTCATCGAGCTCATCTCGTAGGGCTGCGGTGTTGAGGGGAAGGCGGTGTGCCCGGGCGTATGGGCCTCCGCGTACGCGTTGTTCTCCTTCGTCACGACGATGGCCCGTTTCCATTGGACCTCGCAGCATGCCCAAACGCTGTTGGGTTTGTGCGGACTGACGGTGACGGAGAGGCTGATGGGGCCGCCGTGGAATACTTGTGCCGGTTTCGGCGCCATGATCGCGGGTGGCTTCGCCCCCGACATGTCGACTTTGATGTGCACGCTGCCGGCCTGACGGCGACCGACGCGCATCCCCTGGGTGCCTCCGAATACCGCGGTGTGCGTATCCTCGACCAGCGTGCGATGCCAGGGGCTCCAACCGCCCGACGCGACAGGTGTGCCCCCCGTAGGCGGGAGCCAGACTAATTGCACGCGTACATACAGAGTTCCCGGCACGAGACGGGGCTCGTTCTGAACCGGGATGTTGAACCAATCGCTGCTGAGGGTGCCTGGGGGCATGCCACCCCAGTTCTCCTCCAGCTGACAGACCGCCTCCTGGCCCGCCCACGGTGTGGCCTGAATCGAGATGTCCGTAGGCGCACTGTCTTTGCCGGGCGGGCAGAACCACTGCTGAAGGTGATAATTCAGAGAGTCGCCGGACGCCGATTCGGGTGTGGCGGAGAAGGAGAAATGGACCTTCCGGGACGGGCCTTCCGGGACGCGGCTGGGCGCGTCGGTGATATGCGGTACGGGCAAAGGGGGCAGATCCCCGGCATTGGCCATGGCCGGCCACGCAACCATCGCAGCCAGCAACGGGACAGCAAGATAGTGTTTCATCGGAGTCTTCCTCTGTGCGTGATCGCTTTGGCCACTGCCCCGGTACGTTGCGAACAGCGGCGGTACTCTGGCTGTTGCCGCGGACATCGACGTTACCCCGAACCGGCGGTCGTTCATGTTCGATTTGTCGGCCTTACTGTAGGTGTCGAAGGTCGGCTTCGCGGGGTTCAATATATGAAGAATAAAAGATAAAAGAGGCCAGCGTGCAGTTTTGTCGGCTAACAAAATAATGAATAACGTAAAGATGAAGTGAAGACGCGTGGGGCGCAGTATCAGCGTTGGGATCGTTGCGGTAGCGGCGCACAGGCGAAATAAACTGAACCGCAGGTGCAGAGCGGGCGACTCAGATGATATCAGACTGGCCAATGGCTGCCACGTCGTTTCAATCATCACATTCGCACAGGGACAAGGCCATGAACCACGAAATTGTTACAGAAATTCCACAGCCGCGGTCGTGTTCCGGCGCGGGTCTTATGAGTAATGGGCTCGCCGCCCGGCGCAGCGTGAGACCAGTGGCGGGTTTGCTGCTGTTGTTTGCGGCCATGCCCGCGTGGTCCGCGGGCTTACAATTGCCGTCCACGCACAGCCTCACTCCCCCCAAGCGAATTGCACACCCGCAATTGCTGCCTGCCAAACCCGTTATCATCGGAGCGAGTTACCACCTGGCCGCCTCCTGCACCAATCCTCTGCACGCCATATCGGTGACCGTGCGTCTGCGTGACCAGGGCGGTCCCCTCGAGGCCGGCCACGCCCGGGTCCAGATTTCCGATCCAAGCCAGCATCCGTCCGCCATTTGGAATGCAAACAGCTCGGCTTCGTTGATTCCCGCGCTGGCACCCGGCCAGGTCTATACGACCAAGCAATGGGTCGGTGCGCTGCCGGCCTATCGCAAGGCGCTGCCGGGCAGGCATACCTTGCTCATCGAGGTGGTGCCTCAGCAGACTGATCGGCCGGGTGCGACCAATTCGGTCGCACACGCCATGTACCGGCTGCCTGTCAGTATACCGGCCGGCTATTGCCAACCGACGTTGAGACCCGACACGAAAGGTGCGGCGTTGAGGAGGCCGGGCATCAGGGGTGCGACACCCAACTATCCCCCCAGCCCGTGCCTGACCAAAGACTGTGCGCCCAGTCACCGGCAGGTTGTCAAATCCCCTGCACAGCTCAAAAGGAACAAAGCGAGTAACTTTGCAAAATTCGGCAGTGCACTCAAGCCGGACCTTCACGTGGTGTCGGTCAAGGTGTCACCGCAAAGGAGCGTCACCGGCACGCCCATCCTTGTAACGGCGGTCGTACAGAACAAAGGCGGCACCGCCAGTGCAGCTGGCACGGTGCTCCACATTTACTGCAACGCCTACGGAAGTTCCAACACGCCGCCCACCAGTTGGACCTGCAAGGTCCCCGCACCCCATACCAGCGCGGGCGGCATGCCGATGTGGGATATCCCGCTGCCGGCGGTTCGGGGCCACGGCCAGGCGGACGTCGCCTTGCGTATCAACGAGCATTGGCCGGAGGGCATGTATTACTTCACACACGTCGAGCCGGGCAAGAGTGCATCCATACAGGACCTGGTGAAAGCTAAGACGGACAGCATTATCGAAATCGATGCAAAATGATGCGCTCCACGAACACGGCCGGTCTAACCGGTCCGCAGTGAAACCGAATCACCGGGACCTCCAGCCCGGGTAACTGGCTGCGCGACGGCGGCGTGCTACTGATCTGTCCATGCCGCGAGGGAGCTGGACTTTGCGGCGAAGGTGGCGCTTGTTGTTCGGGCTCGCCAGATCGCCGCTGGCGTTAAATAACGCGGATCACGTTTGCCGGTCGCGCGGCCCATCCGGACCCGGCTTCTGGCTCTCGAGCGTTGCGTGCTTGTCTGCGCGGCATCCGTGCCGGGTCTGATTGCATGGGCGATCATGTGGTAAATTCCGGTATGGATACCCACTGCCGTTGAGTTGAGCGCGCTTCGTGAAAACCTGGATTTTGACCGTCATCCTGGCGGGCTTGGCGGCGATCGGCCCGTTCGCCATCGATACCTTTCTGCCGTCGTTCCACGCGATTTCCCAGCAGTTCGACGTGAGCCTGGCGGCCGTCCAGCAGACGCTGAGCGCCTACCTGGTGGCCGCGGGCTTGATGAATCTGTTCTACGGCACGATTTCCGATTCGTTCGGCCGCCGCCCGGTTATTCTGATCTCTCTGGTCCTCTTTACGGCGGCCTCCGTCGGCGCCGCGCTGGCGCCGAGCTTCGGTTGGCTGCTGGTGTTTCGGGTGCTGCAAGGACTCACCGCCAGCGCCGGACGGGTGATCGGCCAGGCGATTGTCCGTGACCGCTTCGAGGGGGCGGCTGCCCACCGGCTGATGTCTTATGTGATGATGGTGTTCGGGCTGGCGCCGGCGATCGCGCCCGTACTGGGCGGTTATCTGCATGTCGCGTTCGGGTGGCGCTCGGTATTCGTCTTTATGGCGGGCTTGGGCTTCGTCCTGCTGCTGGCTACCTACCGTTTCCTGGGCGAGAGCCTGGCCCCTGAACGGCGGACCCGATTTCATCCGATGACCGTGGCCAGGAACTACGCGACGGCTCTGCGGCACCGGCCTTTTGTCGCCCGGACGCTGGCCGTCGGATTTGCCTTCGGCGGGCTGGGGCTGTACATCTCGTCGGCGGCCAGTTTCGTCATCAATATCCTGCATTTGCCCGAGACCGCCTTCGCCTGGCTGTTCCTGCCGATGATTGGCGGCATGGTCGCGGGTTCCGCCCTCAGCAGCCGCGTCGGGGCCGGCATGCGGCCGGGCGCGGTGCTGAGCATGGGATTTGCGTGCATGGGTCTGGCCGTCTGCGTCAACCTCGCCTACAACGGCTTCTTCGTGGCGGCGATACCCTGGGCGGTCCTGCCGGTGATGCTCTACACCTTGGGATTGGGATTCACGATGCCGGCGCTGATGTTGTCGGCGCTGGATGTCTTTCCCCAGATGCGAGGCCTGGCGGCCTCCCTGGTCGCCTCCGTGCAAATGCTGATGTTCTCCCTGATTTCCGGTGTGGTCGCCCCGATACTGTTCGACGGTGCATTCAAGCTGGCCGGCGGGGTGGCGATATTATATCTGTTGGCACTATCCTGTTGGGGTATAGGGTCCTGGACCGGCCCGCTAACACGGCGGCGCGAATAGACGGGGGGCAGGGCACGGTCTCCTCCATGCCCATCGCGTAAAGCGGCTGACTCCGCGAGATCTGTGACGAGTGGCGACTGGACGACCGGGCGACACCGTCGTGTGTCGTCTCGCCATCAGAGCCGACAGCGGACGGATATCGAAAGAATAGATGTATCCATAGCCGAAGGGGAGCTGGCGGCTATACTTAGACGGCCACAGGGGGGACCCAAGCAATGAACCGTCTATTCACGTTTGTGCTGTTAGTGACGCTTATGCCGATTGCGTGGGCCGAGGTATTGCCCCCGCTGCCACAGCCCCAGGTCGTCAAGCTCAACGACCACGTCTATGCCCTGCTGGGGCCGCTCGAACTGCCCAGCCCCGAAAATCGCGGCTACATGGTGAACAGCGCCGTGCTTGTCGGGGAGAAGGGCGTGATCCTCGTCGACACGGGGTTTTCGCGCGAAATCGGCGAGCATCTGAAGCACGTCGTCGAAACCATCACCGATAAACCCGTCACCCATATCATCAATACCCATGATCACGGCGATCATACGCTGGGCAATATTGCCTTTCCCGAGGCTACCATTATCAGCTCGGATAAGTGCAAGGCCGTGATGGAAAACTCCGGGTACGAATGGATCGGCCTGTTGGAGCAAATGACCGGCCGGTCGTTTCCGAAGACAAAACCCGTCGTCGCGGACAAGGGCTACCCGCCCGGAACCCATAAGAAGATTATCGTACAGGGAATCAATCTCACGCTCTGGGTCCCGCCCGGCTCCCACACGCAGACCGATCTGCTGGTGTACCTGCCGCAGGACCGCATACTTATCGCGGGCGATGTGCTGGAAAACAAGCTCATGCCCAGTTTCCGCGATGCGAATGTGAAAAATTGGGTCGCGACGCTGGAAAAGATCGGCGCGATGCCGATCTCAAAGATCATACCCGGGCACGGGCCGCTTATGCAGCAGCGGAACGTGAAGCGTATGTACGACCGTATGAAACAATTCTATGCGGCGGTGGAGGGCGGTTATAAACAAGGGCTCACGGACAGCGAGATCCGGCAGCGAATGGATTTGAGCGAATGGAAGAAACTCAAATATTTCGACGAGTTCATTGGCTTGAACGTCAACCGGACCTATCTGGAAGTCGAAGCCGCGAATTTTTGACGCCACAGGTGCCGGAAATGACCGAGCCGTAGAGGGTCGAGCCCGAGTCGGTTGGGGCAGGGCGGGGACGAACCGGTAACCCGGTTTGTCGGGAAGATAATAACGAAGAGGGGACGATGGACTATGGACAACGCGACGGACAGCCCATATCAACCACCCACGGCGCAAGTGCGCGACCAGCCTGCCGTCAAGAAGCCGGCTCCGGTCAAGGCCGTGTTCGTCGGCCTGGCCGTCGACGTGCTTGGCACCTTGGTGGCTCAATTCATCATCGGCATCGTCTACGGGTTGATACTCGCTTCCCGAGGCGCTACGCCGGATGATATCAAGCAGGTAGCCGAATCACTCGGTTGGGGGGCATGGCTGCATGGCATATCCGTGGCCGTCGGAATGGGCTTTTCTCTCCTGGGGGGCTACTTCTGCGCGCGAATTGCGCGGGAGCGTGTGCTGCGTTCCGTCACGGCCATGGCCCTGCTCGATGTGGCACTCGCCGTCGCTTTTACGCATGGGGCCTTCGATCTGGAAGCCGTCGGCCTGACTGCCGGAATGGTGGTCGCCATCTTCGTCGGGGCCTGGCTGTGGCTGTACCGCGCGGGAAAGTCGGCAAACGCTCAATAAGCCGCGTCGGTTTGAGTCGAATTGGAGTTGGAGGCTGAGAGCGGAGACGAAAATTGTTCCGCGTGGCAGCGGCTCCAGCATTGCGCTCATTGGACTGATGTTGGCTGGCGCCGCATCAGGGGCAGCAGCCTGGAGGCGTCGCGGCACGCTCGCTCCGCCGCGCGGGTGGCTTGCCAACCAAAAGACGCACAGCAAGACATTGAGTGTCCTGGTCCCAACCGCAGACTGCGCATTCGATCTTTGCACGAGCGATCCCCTCGCCGACGGGGACCGCTGACCGCGACGTGGTGGCCGCCACCGCCGGGGTCTATTATCTCTATCAGGGCGAGACAAAACGCAGGCGTCTCGTGCGTGGTCAAGATGGAGTGAGGGCGAACACATGAAGATTCGAATTCTGCTTTTGTCCGTACTGACCGTGGGCCTGGCGACGGCATGGACGCCGGGATTCGCAGCCGGGGCGGGGCGGCCTTTCCAGGAGCTGAAGTTGTCGCCGGAGGTTCTAAATTTGCTTCGGGCGGAGATGCGGGGTATCAGTGCCGGGGTGCAGGGTATGTCGCTGTCCATCGCCACTGGCGATTGGAAGTCGATTCAACAGACCAGTCACAACATCCGGGCCAGCTATATCATGGAGAAAAAGCTCACCCCGGCGCAGGCGCAAGAGTTGAAGACGGCCCTCCCGGCGCGCTTCAAACGATTGGACGCGGAATTCCACGAACGGGCGGGAAAGCTGGCCGCTGCCGCGGCCGCTCACGATGCGGAGCGCGTTACGTTTCAGTATTCCCGGCTGCTCGAAAGCTGTGCCGTCTGCCATTCGGAGTTTGCGAGATCCCGGTTTCCGGGATTCAAGCCCTTGGCCGGCGGTACACACGGGCATTGAACGGGCACGCGCACGAAAGCGACGAGGTCGACAGCACCGGGCACGCTATAACCGGTCGCCAGCGGCGCCAGTGCGCGACCGACCGGTCGTCAAGCGGCCGGCCCGGGTCAGGTCCGTCATGGTTGGGTAAGCGGGGGCTATCACCGCATCGTCGTTTTGCCGCCTTCTGAACCGTAACACCCGCCGGCGTTCGGTGTGGTGTCCTCGCCGTTGGGGGTTGGCTCTGTCGCCGGCTCGTCCGACAGCGAGGCCAGGCCCGTGCCGTGGCCCGACGCGCTAGTCGTTGGCCAACAATACGATAACGATTACGAGAAGAACTAGCGAGACGACCCTCCAGAAGGCCGCCGGATTGCGTTCCAACAGCGGCGCTCGGGCCTTGCGCAAGAACGCGGCATTGGGGTAGCGCAAGTCATGCAGAAACTCGGAGAGTGCGGCGTGTCGGCGGTAGGGGGCGGGATGGACTGCCTTTTTGATGGCCTCATCCATCCAGAGCGGGACCTCGAGCTCCCCATCGGTCAAGGAGCGGTAGCGTAGCTTGGTCTGGGCGGATCGGGTCCTGCTCCTGGACACCTGGGCGCCGTACGGAAGGTCGCCCGATAGCATCTGGTAGGTGATGACACCCAGGGAGAACAGGTCCGAGCGCGCCGTACCGCCCTCTCCCAGAAAATACTCCGGCGCCGCGTATTGCTCGGTCCCGAGGATCTGGTATGCCTCGAGCGGTGACGCCGTTTCCACGATACCGGCGACTCGTGCCGCGCCGAAATCGATTATCTTGACGGTTCCGGCACTGTCGATCATGACGTTATTGGGCCGCAGGTCCTGGTGGAGTATTTCCAGTCGGTGCAGGGCCCGCAAGCCGCGCGCTATTTGTTCGACGATGCCGCGTACGGTTTCGACGTCCGGTCGTGGGTTGTCGCGCATCCACTGGTCCAGGGTTTGACCCTCGATAAATTCGGTGACGACGTACAGATAACTACGTTGTCGGTGCGGAGGCCACGCCTTCAGCACATGTGCATTGTCCACCCGACGCGCAATCCACTCTTCCAGCAGCATCCGGTCCAAGTACGCCGGGTCGCCGCTCAGGTCGACCGAGGGCGTCTTGAGGACAACCGGTGTGCCGGTGTGCATGTCTTGTGCGAGATAGATATGACTGCGGTGGCTGGCGCGAATCTCCCGCAGGATGCGGTAGCCGTCTAACTCCATCCGGGCGTTCAGGGCCGGCGGCAGCGGGAGCTCGTTTCGCTGCCTGACGATTTCGTCGGCCCGCCCGTCGGGCAGGGCGTCGACGCGGGCGATTTGAAGGCTCAAGTTGTCGTCGCTGCCGTTGTCGTGAGCGGTGCGCACGATGAGCCGGGCCGCTTCGCCCAGGTCGTTCCAGGCGGCCGCGAGGGTCTCGATTATGGTGGTCGAGTCGACATGTTCATACACGCCGTCCGTGGCCAACAAGAACACGTCATCCCGCTCGACCGGTACCTCGCGATGGTCGAGCTCGGCGTGCGGGTTCATTCCCAGTGCGCGGCTGAGGTAGCTCTGTACCGGTGAGACCCACAAGCGATGGTCGTTGGTCAGGAGTTCCAGGGCGCCGTTACGCAGGCGGTATATCCGAACGTCGCCCGCGTGGAACAGATAGGCTGTTGTCGACTTGATAATGAGGGCGCTGAAGGCACAGACGTAGCCCTTGTCCCGTTCATAGCGGAATTGGCTCTGGCGCGTTTGGGAATGCAGCCAGGCGTGGAGAGCGAACAGGACACAGCGCGCGGACTTCTTCACGGACCACGCGTCCGAGGTGCAGTAGTAGTCGGCCAGGAATCCGTTGACCGCGGCCTGGCTCGCTACCTGGCTGACCGGGCTGCTGCTGATTCCGTCGGCCAGGCAGAGTGCGGCTCCCTTCGCGGTCAGCTGCGGTTCGGGAGGTATCGAGAACCCGAGGAAATCCTGGTTTGTTTCCTTACGTCCCTTATCCGAATGCTGACCGACCGATATGCGCAGTTGGCCCGCCATGCCCCGGGATACGCCCGAGCCGAGACCCGTAGGAACGGGTACCGGCTCGGGCAGCGGTCCGCTCAATCCAGGCTCGGCGCCGGGGTCGAGGTGGGCGTCGGAGCGGCGGCGTCCAGTGTACGCGCCGGCGCCGTTTTCACGTGCGTGGTGTACAGGGTCAGGCCGGTAAAGCTCAGGCCGCCGACCAGGTTGCCCAGGGCCGTCGGGATCTCGTTCCAGATGAAATAATCGGCGATGGAGAAGTTACCGCCCATGATCATCGCCGACGGGAACAGGAACATGTTGACCACGGAATGCTCGAAGCCCATCGCGAAGAAGAGCAGGATCGGCATCCACATGGCGATTACCTTGCCGCTGACGTTTGTGGAGATCATGGCACCGACCACGCCCATGGACACCATCCAGTTGCACAGCATGCCGCGCACGAAAATGGTGAACCAGCCGGGCAGGCCATAATGCGAATAGCCGAGCGTTCTCGCCTCGCCGATCCCGGCGATCTTGTGGGCTACTGCGCCACCGTCGGTTGAAAAGCCGTAGGTAAAGATGAATGCCATCATCACGGCCACGGTCAAGGCACCGCCGAAGTTGCCGAGGAATACCAGCCCCCAGTTGCGCAGGACACCATTCAACGTGACGCCGGGGCGTTTGTCGATCAAGGCCAACGGCGTCAGCATAAATACGCCGGTCAACAGGTCGAAGCCCATCAGGTACAACATGCAGAACCCGACGGGGAACAACACGGCCCCCAGTATCGGTGAGCCCGTCTTGACGGCGACGAAGATCGCGAACGAGGCCGCCAGGGCGAGAACGGCTCCCGCCATGAACGCCCGGATCAACGTATCCCGTGTCGACATATAGATTTTGGATTCACCCGCATCCACCATCTTTGTTACGAATTCCGAAGGCATTAGGTACGACATAGCATCCCCCAAGTCATGTGTTTTGCGCAGCTGGTCATCATTGGATAGAAACTGTTGGGATCGTCCCGGCCAGTGCGAGACACCCGCCGATATATAGGCAAGACCCGGGCCATCCTGGGTGCAATTTACTAACGCATTGTTTATATTTGTGATTGTTCGGTGATTGCGCAACTCGTGCGTGGAATTCGTTGCACCATACGGTGGCGTCGGGCACCGAATAGGTGCGTGGGGCCGGATTCGGTGATTGAATCTGGCCTTACAAGACCTCGCGGCACGATGCGGGCGGGATCCTTAAAGCGTGTGATAAGGGCGCGCACCGCGTTCGCCGACCGGAAAGGCGGACCTGCGCGGTTTCTCGCGGGGAAATCAACGAACGTGACAAATGGGGAGGGAGACATTGGATATACCTAAGGTAAGGATAGGTCTGGCCACGGCGCTCGTATTCTTTGGTGCCCTGGCGTCGACGGCTGCCTCTGCGGCCGGCGACCTTGAAGCATCGTGGCAGGCCCGGGCCGCTGCCGCGCGCGAGAGGCTCGGCAAGCCCGGGCTGGATGCTTGCGACAAGGCATATGAAAGTGCCTTCGCAAAGCCCAACCGGTCCGCCGTTGGCAAGCATCCGGCGTATGAGCTTCGGTTCAATATCGGTAAGCGGCAGATGATGGCGGTGTACGAATTCGACGGCCAATCGTTGAGCGCATTCCTCCTCGTCAGGTTGCCGCCCGGCTGGCTTGCTTATCAGAAGGCGCACAGCAAGACGCTGAGTGTCCTGGTGCCGACTTCAAAGTGTGCATTCGATATTTGTACGAGCAACCCGTTCGTCGACGGCGCATGCTCGGGGGAGTGAGGCGGGAGAGGGACGGAACAGCGTGTGGCCTGCTCGGCTCCGTCGATAACAAGTAACATTCGGAGGGGGCGTATGAACGCAGTCAAGGGGTGGGTAATCCTGTCGGCGGCAAGTCTGTTGACGTCCGGTTGTGCGAAGCGGCTGGACTTCGATTGGGACGTGCCCGCGGCGCACTATCATAGACACGTTTTCAAGAAGGTCGGCAAGGCGGGAACCATCCAGGGTGATTTCCAGCTTGTCGGTCTGCACAAGGATCCGAATCGCAAGTGGTATCCGGGCTTTGACGTCGGATGTTCGGATGGAAAACGAAACGCCTTCAAGCTGGTCGCGCTGGCCCGGTCCGAGGGCGGGGAAATTCGGGATGGCGTCATGTCGATCGGCGTGGCCGGCCTGCGCGACAAGGAGGTCGTGACCAGTAAACGCCTGATGGCAATCGAGGCGGGCAAGACGTATCACTTCGAATACAGCTGGACGGCTGGGGGCCACTATTCGGCCGGCGTGGATGGTCGGCAAGAGAGCGCGAGCGGAATTCGCATCCCCCACAAACAGTGTCGGCTGTTCGCCTCGTCCGTCCACGTCAAGTTCTCCAATGTCGTCTACGAGGGCGAATGACCGGCAGAACGGTACAATCCCCCGGCACGGAAGGCGGATGGTCGCCTTGCCCGCCCGGCGGCGTTTGGGCGGTCTTGAACCTCCCATGCCCCGTCCGGTCTGCCAGTTTGACAGCGGTCACGCGAAAAACGCTCAAGGTTCGTCCGAGAGCGTCCGACGACTATCGATGTATCAACGTATAAACGACAACGCGGTTTTTGCCTCTTAGGGGCGCCCTTCGGGAGAGATGTGCCGCCTGCCCCCGGGGTGAGCAACCGCCGGGCGCAAGACTCAGGATAATAGCCGAGCTGAATTGTCAGGATTCCCTGGTGCTGCGTGCGCCGGACTTCGCCACCCATTGGTTGTCCGGTCAGTGCGCCCGCCCCGCTCTCGGACCGAGCGTCCAGGTTCGGCTGCCGACTGCGCGTAGCCAAGGCCTGCAGTCAAACGGCTCCGCTGATCCTGCTCCTGCCTATCTTTTTGTTTGAACTACGAAGAAGTCGAAATATGAGAAAGATATTTTTGGTTTGCCTGCTGTCCCTAAGTTCGTTCGGAGTGAGTGCCGCTCAGTACCAGAGCGACTTCGGCTTTCCGTTCAGCCTGTCCAGCGACTGGGCGGTACTCAATCGGGAGAACGTTTCGAAGGATTTTACGAAGAAGTCTCTGAATGACTTTGGCTTGACAATGGTCGACCCGGACCAGGCGAAGGCGACGTTGGAGCGCATCAAACAGGGAGACGTGGAATACTATTTCGACCGAAAATATTCGACGAAGAATTTTCAGAACAACATCAGTGCGCAGCTTGTGCCGGGTGGGGATGTAATTACCCCAGAGACGGTCAAAGAGGCCTGCGCCGCGCTACCCGGGCAGCTCCGCGCGACCTATGGCAGCGACACCCAGTTCAAGTCGTGCGCCTCCCATAAGGTCAATGGTGTCCAGTATTTGAGCTTCGAATACCACCTGCCGAGCATGCACACGACCATACTCCAGCGGGAGATCCCGTATCTGTCGAACACCAAGCTCCTGCTGGTCGCCGCCTCCAATTCCGCCGGCCTTGCTTCCATCAAGGCGGCACTGGGCGATGTTGTGTCCAGCGCCACGAAGTACGCGGCCGCGCGAAAAGGCTCGGCGCCGGGGACCGCCACCGCCGGGAACATGCTCAGCAAGACCGAAAGGGTGGCCCTTGTCAAAGAGTCGATGCACGAATTCGGCCGTTCCGTGAACGAAAAAGATTTCACCGGTTTTCACAAATACATATCGAGTTTGTGGCGTGCCCAGGTGACACCCGCCGAGCTCAATACGGCGGCGAAATCGTTCGAGGAAAACAAGGTCAACTTTCTGCAGCTCGATAACGTCGCGCCAAAGCTGGTCGGGGCCCCGAGCGTCGATCGGAACGGGATACTGCTGCTCAAGGGCTTCTACCCGACACACCCCGTTCGGGTCGTGTTCACATTCGGTTACGTGTTCGAGCACCAGCAATGGAAACTGGCCAGGATAAAGGTCAATCTGCGTCGGGCGCCCAAGGCATCGCGCCCGGAATGATGCCGCCGAATATTCCGCCCGGCTCGTTTGGCATGGCCCGGAAGGTAATAAACAGGCGGCACCCAGTGCGGCGCTGACCGGGGTCGATCTGGGGATTTTTATCGGGTCGGCTGAGTCCGTCGCCCCCGCCTATCTCTCTCCGGCGATCGGTCCACACGAGGCCCCGGCGAGAAAGGCGGCTTTTGTGTTGGCATTCTGGAGGATGCCACAGCAGCAAGCCAGTGAAACGCGTTCGGGGGCGGCATGAACCGGATTATTGAGAAGGGGACGTGGTGAAGTACGAGCTGACGATACCATTCGATGAGGCCTATTTGGAGCAGTGCTACTCGGACCGTATGGCGCTTAAAGGGTCGTGGGGCAAGGCGAATCTGGGACTTGGCCTCGCGTTGATTGTCGTTGGGCTGGCGATCGCGGTCTTTCGGCCCCAGCAGTTGAGCTTCGCCGGCGGCTTGGCAGGCCTGGGAGTATTTGAGCTGGTTCTCATCTACCTGAGAAAGGGAAGGTGGATCAGGCGCCAGAAATCCAGCAAGGCATTTGGTTCCGACATGACGCTGGCGATGACGGATTCCGTCCTGCAAATCTCCACCCCTTACAGTGAAACGAGTTACAGCTGGACGGCATTTACACGGATCAAGGAAAGCGAAAACGGGGTTTTTCTGTGGCCGCGGGAAGGCATGCATATCTATATTCCCAAGCCGGATTTGTCCGACGACGCGCTCAGCTTCGTGCTCGCGCATAGTGGCTGATGGCCGGAGGATTTTGACCCGTAGAATCGGAGCCGGATGGTTGGATATGTCGTTAGCCGGAACAGCAATCCAGAGGGAACAGCGCGCGGCGCGCTGCGCCCTGTTCGTCGTGTTAGTCTGGTGTTGTCTGACGCCTTTGTTTTGGGGTTATACAAATTTTCAGGCGCTCGGCATCCCGGTCGCGGCGTTCGCGGCCATCGTGATCCCCAACGCCCTGGAGGCCGCGCTGAGCATGGTGGGTCTTGTTTTACTCTTTTTGAGGCCAACCAATCTGTCCTGGTATCTAGTTGGGGCCGGAATTCTTATCGGGGCGGCCGTCTTGGCATTAGGCAGCGCCACTGCCGATGGGGTCTTTGTGAATGCGTGTCTGTTGAGCGCCGTGGGCGTTTGGGGCGCAGTCAGGCGACAGTAGCCATTGAGGGGAGCCTTGAGCAACGAGGCTACAATTCCTTGCGTGTAGACGTTGGAGCGCTGACAAGGAGCCAATCCGTATGGATCGCCCGCAAGTATACGAATTCGTCATTGCGGCCATTTTCTGGGTAGCTTTTGCCGTTGGGCTTACCGCGCTGGAAACGAACTGGTTTCGTTATGGCGCGAGCCTCGAAGGTACTGCGTTCTTCCTCACATTGAGCGGGATTACGGTGCTAGTGGCAGGGATGTTCGCCGGCCTTTGGGTGAAGCGCGCGCCCGGCGCCGTGTCAGCGATCACGGTGTCAGCGGTGGTTCTCGTCCTTCTCGCTCACAGGAATATCTTCGGCACTTGGTTGCCGGCCTTCGCCTTTCACGACGTGG
>Ga0209918_1000961_pt1 | contig 16887 bp, 13 predicted proteins | sample SalPonD_shore_MG_FD_185712 | JGI IMG/M metagenome (GOLD analysis project Ga0209918, IMG submission 185712) | Salt pond soil microbial communities from South San Francisco under conditions of wetland restoration - Salt Pond MetaG... | ecosystem: Environmental > Aquatic > Marine > Intertidal zone...
GCTCATCGGCCAGTTTGCCCTGGGACTGGGCTTTCAGGGGAAAACCTTTCTCACGGCGGCGGTGGCGCTTATTGTGGTGCCTGTCGTCAGCCTGGTGAGTGGCTCCCCGGATCAGGCCAGGGTGGCCGAGGTCTGGGAGGCCCGGCGGGTTACCGAAGAGGAGAAGCAATCGAAACAAATCTATAATATTCTGCCGGTGACGACGCCGGGGAAAATCAGCCTGTGGGTGTTCTTCGCGGGCGCCGCGATCTTTATCACCGGCTTGTTCACCGGGAGCGCGAACGCCACCGTCGGATCCTATCTTGCCGTTGCCGGAATGCTTATCTACTTTGTGGGCGGGTTGTCCCGCACGCTAACAGACTAAATCCGAAAGGGCGCAGATGAGATCATCGGAGAGTTTGACGATTTCGGCTCCCGGCCGGGTGTGCCTGTTCGGTGAGCATCAGGATTACCTGGGATTGCCGGTGATCCCGGCGGCCATCTCCCTCCGCATCACTTTGACAGGCCGCCGGCGTACCGATGACCGCATCTGCATCGATCTGCCGGATATTCGGGATCAGGTGGACTTCCCCCTCACCGACACCACCTACCGGGAGAAACGGGACTACTTCCGCAGCGGCATCAACGTGATGCGGCGGGAGGGGTTCTCCTTCGCCACCGGTTTCGACTGTTCGGTGCACGGGAACATCCCCATCAATTCCGGCACCTCCAGTTCCACGGCCCTGATCACCGCCTGGATTCAGTTTCTGGGATTGATGAGCGAACAGCAGGCAGCCCTGTCGCCGGCGGAGACCGCCCGGCTGGCGCATCTGGCGGAAGTGGTGGAATTCGACGAACCCGGTGGCATGATGGATCATTATTCCATCGCCCTGGGGGATATTTTGTACCTGGAATTTCAGCCGGAAGTCACCGCCCGGCGGCTGCCCGCATCGCTGGGAACATTTGTGCTGGGGGATTCCGGAGAGCCCAAGGACACCATCGGGATCCTGGCCCGGGTGAAAGATCAGGTCCGGGAGGTCACCGGCCGGATTGAGCGGAAGTTTCCCGAATTCTCGCTGTCAACGGTGGCCCGACCGGCACTGAAGCAATACCGGCCGGAGATGACGGAGGAACAGTTCACGCTGCTGGAGGGTACCGTAGAAAACCGGGAACTGACGGTGCAGGCGGCGCAACTGTTGAATGCGCCAGCGCCGGATGAGCAGGAATTCGGCCGGCTGCTGAACCGGCACCAGGCGGTGCTGCGGGACGTCCTGCGCATCTCGACCCCCCAAATCGACCGCATGCTGGCAGCCGCCCTGGAAGCCGGCGCCTACGGCGGAAAAATTAACGGTTCCGGCGGGGGCGGCTGCATGTTCGTGTACGCCCCGGAGCACCCGGAGCGGGTGGCCCGGGCTATCCGGGAGTCCGGCGGGACCACGTATATCGTTGATGTTGATCAGGGCGTGCAAACTACGTCCACAACTGCAAAGGAGCGATTGCGCGAGTCATGAGTGGACGGTTGGTGATTCTGGCCGGGGGCATTAGTTCCCGGATGAAAAAGCCGGCGGAACAGCAGGAGCGGTTGGAGAACCGGCTGGTCCGGGATGCCGATGAAAAAGCCAAATCCATGATAGGGGTGGGCAAGGGGTACCGGCCGTTTTTGGATTACCTGTTGTATAATGCCAGAGAAGCCGGATACGATGACGTGGTGATGGTGATTAACCGGCAGGATAATTCCATCCGCGAGTACTACGGTCTGCAGGATCGGGATAACGATTTTTACGGCCTGCGGATTTCCTACGCGATCCAGGAAATCCCCACCGGCCGGTCCAAACCTCTGGGAACCGCCGATGCCCTGCAGCAGGCCCTGGAGTTCCGCCCGGATTGGGCGGGAGGCCGGTTTACCGTCAGTAACAGCGATAACCTCTATTCCCAAAAAGCCCTGAAACTGCTCCGGGGATCGGAGTACGAGAATGCTATGATCGAATACGATCGTTCGGCACTGGAATTTTCAGAAGACCGGATCCGGAAGTTCGCCGTGGTGGTGAATGACAGCGATGGTACGCTGCAGCGGATCGTCGAAAAACCGTCACCGGAACAGGTGGAGGCCGCCCGGTCGCCGGAAGGCAAAGTCGGGGTCAGCATGAACGTGTTTATGTTCACCCACGATCAAATCGCGCCTCTTCTGCCGGAGGTGCCGCTGGATCCGGACCGGGACGAAAAGGAATTGCCCACCGCTGTCAATTTGCTGGTTCAACGGCAGTCCGGAGCGATGCACACCTATTTTCTCTCGGAACACGTCCCCGATTTGACCTACAAGTCGGATATCGGGCCGGTGAAGAAAAGTATTGCCGAACAGTATAATGATGTGGAATTTTAACCATCGCATCCCCCGGCAGGGGGGTTGCGATCGATTGTGATCAAAAGAGAGGGAACCATGCACTTCGATTTCATCACCTGGGGCGTTTGGGCCCTCGGATTTATCATCCTGGTGGTCTGGACCTATCTGAGTATCAAGGAATTTATCAAGATTCTGAAGCGGCGGCACCAGGAATGAGCTCCGGCGGGTGTCTGCCGGAATGATCCCGGCGATACACGGAGGGCGCCGCCCATCAGCAGGAGCCAAATACGAGGGAAGCTATGAGCTTGGCATTTCGTAACGTCAATGTGTTCACGCCCTTTCGGAAAATCGAGAAGGCGACGGTAGTTGTCCAGGGGGATCAGATTGCGGAATTAGGCCGTACCGAGGAGGTGGAGATTCCGCCGCATGCCGAAACCTTCGATCTGGACGGTATGATGATGGCCCCCAGCTTTATCGATTTGCACGTGCATGGCGCGGTGGGGGTCGATTACACCGAGGCGGACGAGGATCAGATCCAGGAGATTTCTTCGTTTCTGCTCAGTTGTGGGGTCACCGGTGTGCTGGCAACGCTCTATCCCAAGCCCAAACGGGATCTCATCGATGACGTACGCCGGCTGACGGATTACATCCGCCGGAATCCGCATCGCAATATTATACGCGGAATTCACCTGGAAGGACCTTACCTCAACCGGGAGATGCACGGCGCCATTAATCCGGCGTACATCTGGGAGCCGGATCTCCACGATTGGGCGGACCTCCGGGATGCCGGCCGGGGAGACATCCGGCTGATGACCATCGCTCCGGAGATCCCCGGCGCCATGGAGGTCATCCGGGATGCCGCCCGGCACGGGATCGTCTCGTCTATCGGCCATTCCCGCGCCGAATACGAGGACATCCGGGTGGCCATCGATAACGGTGCCGCCCAGATCACCCATATTTTTAACGCCATGGCGCCCTTTCATCACCGGCAACCCGGGGTGCTGACCTCGGCGTTTCTGCACGGCGAACTCAAGGTGCAGCTCATCGCCGACGGATTACACGTCCATCCGGCGGTGATTGAAATGCTGCTGAAACTCAAGGGCCAGAACGGGATCATCCTCATCTCCGACGCCATGGCCGCCAGCGGTTACAAAACCGGGAGTTACAGCTTCGGCGACCAGGAGGTCACCGTGGACGAAACCGGCGCCCGGCTGGCGGACGGCACCATCGCCGGAAGTGTGGCCACGCTGGATATCGGCGTGAAGACCCTGGTGGAACAGGCGGGGGCGCCTCCGACCCATGCCTTGCGGATGGCCTCCTTAAATCCGTCCCGGGTTCTGGGGACCGAGCATCAAAAAGGGATCCTGGCCGTAGGGAAAGATGCCGATCTGGTGGTGATGAATGATGAGTACCAGGTCGTCATGACCCTGTTGGACGGTGAAATCGCACACAACCGGCTTACATAGGACAGGATTTACAGGATAGACAGGAGAAGAAAAACGAAAATGATCGTATCTCGGAATGTGATGAAATTACGATCGGTGTGGTAAAAAACTGGTCAGGCGAGCGAATGTGCTAACCTCCATGACCATATTGCTGGAACAACAAAGAATAACAAGACCCTTTCTGCACGTTGAAAGAAATTTATCCGTAGCAAGGACAAATCCACGAAATGGGGGCGGGAGTGTTATCCGGTCAATCCTGTAAATCCTGTCAAATATGCGAATAAATTACAGCACCGTCCGGTCATTACGGAGGATACAGTGGTTTCTATTGCGAACTAAAAGATTAAATGATAACCGAGGAGGGTTGGGTTTATGTGGAAACTCTGGCGGTATGCAGTGGTACTGGTCGCCCTGGTGGTGAGTAGTGCCTTAGCGACGGCACAACAAACCGAACCGACGTTAAACTTAATGCCGGTGCCAAAGAGCCTGGAGTTGACCGGCGGCCAATTCCGGTTGAATGACTCGTTTACCATGGAGATCACCGGGAACGCCAAACAGCGGCTCTACCGGTATGCCAGTCGCATCTTGCGCCGTCTCTCCGGGCGGACCGGCCTGTTCTTCGACCAGGATTATATCACGCCGGAGACCCAACCCCAAAATCCTTCCATGATCATTCACGCGGATCACCCCGATACCGTCCGGCTGGGCATGGACGAGTCCTATCACCTCGAAATCACCGCCGACGCCATCCGGCTGACCGCCCATACCGATATCGGGGCCATGCGGGGACTGGAAACCTTCTTGCAACTGCTCTCCAATGATCCCGGGGGCTACTACTTCCCGGGGGTGACCATCCAGGATGCCCCTCGCTTTCCGTGGCGGGGCCTGCTCCTGGACGTGGGCCGGCACTTCATGCCGGTGAAGGTCGTCAAGCGCAATCTGGACGGGTTGGCGGCAATGAAGATGAACGTGCTCCACTGGCACCTCACCGAGGACCAGGGATTCCGGGTGGAATCCAAAACCTTTCCGAAACTGCAGCAGCTGGGATCGGACGGAAAATATTACACCCAGGATCAGATCAAAGATATCATTCGATATGCCCGGGACCGGGGGATCCGGATCGTCCCGGAATTCGACATGCCGGGCCACACCACCAGTTGGTTCGTGGGCTATCCGGAACTGGCCAGTGCGCCCGGACCGTATCACATCTCCCGTACCTGGGGCATCCATAATGCCGCCATGGATCCCACCAAAGATTCCACCTACGAATTCCTGGATCAATTTTTCGCAGAGATGAGCCGGCTGTTTCCGGATGAGTACATGCACATCGGCGGTGACGAGGTAAACGGAAAACAATGGGACGCCAACCAGGATATCCAGGCGTTCATGAAAGCACACAATATCCCGGATAATCACCAGCTCCAGGCCTACTTCAACAAACGGATACTGCAGATTTTAACCAAATATAACAAGCGCATGGTGGGCTGGGAGGAAATCCTGCAGCCCGGTCTGCCCAAAAATATCGTGATCCAGTCGTGGCTGGGAACCAAATCCCTGGTGGAAGCCGCTAAAAAAGGGTATCAGAGCATGCTGTCCAACGGCTATTACATCGATCTGGTGCAGCCCACCTCGTATCATTATCTGAACGATCCTGTCCCCGGGGATGCCGACCTGACCCCGGAAGAGCAGCAGCTTATCCTGGGCGGGGAAGCCACCATGTGGTCGGAGCTGGTGACGCCGGAGACCGTGGATTCCCGGATCTGGCCCCGCACGGCGGCCATTGCCGAGCGGTTCTGGTCCCCGGCCGACGTCCGGGACGTGGCGGACATGTACCGGCGTCTGAAACCGGTGAGTCTCCACCTGGAAGAGCTGGGGTTGACCCACCTCAAAAACTATGGGATGATGCTGCGCCGGCTGACCAATGGGGATGATATCACCGCCCTCAAAACCCTGGTGGATGTTGTGGAGCCCGTGGAGGGATACGCCCGGCACCGGCGGCCGTACACCTCCTACTCACCGTACACACGGGTGGTGGATGCCGCGCGTCCGGATGCCGCTGTCGCCCGGCATTTCCGGAATCTGGTGGCTGACTATTTGCAGGATCCGACCCGCGAAAAAGCCGGGCAGATTAAAGTCTGGCTGGCCCGGTGGAAGAATAACCACGAGACATTAATGGAGACCATCGGCCATTCTCCGGTGCTCCGGGAAATCGCGCCTCTCTCGGAAACCCTGCGGGATGTTGCGGGGGTCGGGTTGGAAGCCATCGATTATCTGCAAACGGAATCCACGCCGCCGGCCGACTGGCTGGATACCAACATGGTCATCCTGCAGAACGCGGAAAAACCACAAGCGGAAGTCGAATTGCGGATCGTATCGGCGGTGGAAAAACTGGCAACCACCGTGGGGGCGCAGAAATAACAGCCCGGCGTTCGGAAATCCTGAGAGAATAGATCATGCGACGGGTCTCCTGACAGGAGGCCCGTTCGCGATCCGGGATTCTCGCTCCGCGGCTGGTTTTTTCCTGCCATCATGGGTGAAACCCCACTCCGGTACGCAGATCTGTCGGAGAGTTCAGCCATCCTGTCCGAATGAACGCCGGAAACCTCCCCGAATCATCCCTGGCATAATGGTTGTAGAACAGTAGTGATGAATTTATAGATGGGAATACTATGTGAAGTTTGATAAGGAGGAAAAGGTAGTGGGTACAAATAGTGAACATATTGAACACGTGGATATCGAATCATTATATAAGCAGGACGGCTCGACCGTGCTGCCGGTGTTGCCGCTGCGAAATACGGTTTTATTTCCCGAGCAGGGATTGCAGATTCAGGCGGGGAGCGATAAGTCGTTAGCGTTGCTCGAGGACTTGCCGGAAGAGGAACGGTTCATTGGAGTCGTCGCGTTAAAAGAAGACGAAGAAGGGGAGCCGGAGACCGGGGACCTTTTTTCCGTCGGAACCCTGGCCCAGGTCCTGAAAATTTTTGATCTGCCCAACGGAAACAAGAGTGTGGTGGTTAAAGGCCTGCATCGCATCACTATCACCGAATGGATATCCGATGATCCCTATTTTACCGGCCGGGCCGAATTAATCGAGGAACAGTACGATCCGGATGACCTGGAGGTGGATGCATTTGTGGCTAATATCCGGAACACGTTTGAAGAACTGGTGGAGCTGGCGCCCTATCTGAGCACTGATCAGATGAACGTCATTGTCAGTCTCAGCCATCCCGGCCAGCTGTGCGATCTGATCGTGGCCACTCTGCCGGTCGAAAACGATCGAAAGCAGAAGATCCTGGCGGACACGGATGTCAAAGCGCGGCTCCGGGAAGCGGCCACACTTCTGAATGAAGAACGGCAGCGCCTGGAAGTGGGCCAGGAGATCCAATCCGAGGCCCAGAGTAAAATGTCGAAAACCCAGCGGGAATACTATCTCCGGGAGCAGATGAAAGCCATCCAAAAAGAGCTGGGAGAAGACGACGAAAGCCGGGAAATCCGTGAATTCCGGGAGAAAATGGATGCACTGAATATGCCGGAGGAACCGCGGAAGACGGCGGAAAAAGAACTGGATCGCCTGGAAAAAATTTCTCCTCAGTCCCCGGAATACTCCGTCAGCCGGACCTATCTCGACTGGTTAACCTCTCTGCCCTGGAATCAATCCAGTGATGATACCATGGACGTGGAGAAGGCCAAACAAGTGCTGGATCGGGACCATTACGGTCTGGATGAGGTGAAGACCCGGGTGCTGGAATACCTGGCCGTCCAGCAATTGAAGCGGGAAAAGGATTCGGACAGCACCGTGAAAGGCCCGATTCTCTGCTTTGTGGGCCCGCCCGGCGTCGGCAAAACATCCATTGGGAAATCCATTGCCGAAGCCATGAACCGGGAATTCGTCCGGATTTCGCTGGGCGGCGTTCGGGATGAGGCGGAAATCCGGGGGCACCGGCGGACCTATATCGGTGCGCTGCCCGGCCGGATTATCCAGCAATTGCAGAAGGCGGGCACGGATAACCCGGTGTTCATGCTGGATGAAATCGACAAGTTGAGCGCCAGTTTCCGGGGCGACCCGGCCTCGGCCCTGCTGGAAGTCCTGGATCCCGAACAAAACGATACCTTCAGCGACCATTACCTGGAGGTCCCCTTCGACCTCAGCAAGGTGATGTTCATCGCCACCGCCAACCTGAGCGATCCCATTCCCCCGGCCCTGAAAGACCGGATGGAACTCATCGAGTTCCCGGGATACATCGGGGAAGAGAAACTGCAAATCGCGAAGAAATACCTGGTGCCCAAGCAGATCCATGAGCACGGGCTGAGCGACGCGGCCATAACCTTGACCGATGCAGGCCTGCAGGAATTGATGCAATCCTATACCAGGGAAGCCGGGGTCCGGAACCTGGAGCGCGAGATCGCCAATGTGCTCAGGAAGGTCGCCCGGAAGGTCGTGGAAAACGGCGGCGAGCAGAAGACACTCGGGAAAGAGGAAGTCCGGAATTATCTGGGACCGCAGAAATATTACAGCGAGGTCGCCGAACGGATGACCAAGCCCGGGATCGCCATCGGGCTGGCCTGGACGGCCGCCGGCGGGGATATTCTGTTTGTGGAAGCCACCAGGATGCCCGGGAAAGGCAAACTGAAACTCACCGGGCACCTGGGAGACGTCATGAAGGAATCGGCGGAAGCCGCCCTCAGCTACGTCAAGTCCAAGGCGGACCAGTGGGGCGTCGAAAAGAAGACCTTCGAGCAGCACGACGTTCATATCCACGTGCCGGCGGGCGCAATTCCCAAGGACGGCCCTTCGGCGGGAATCACCCTGTTCGCAGCCCTGGTGTCCCTGTTTACCGGCCGGATGGTCAGAGATAACCTGGGAATGACCGGCGAACTGACCCTCCGGGGGAACGTGCTGCCGGTGGGCGGCATTAAGGAAAAAGTGGTGGCGGCCCATCGCAGCGGCCTGAACACCATCATCCTGCCGGAGCGCAATAAGAAGGATCTGGAGGAGATCCCGGAAAAGATCCGCAAGGATATCCACTTCCACTTCGTGGGCGACATGGCCGACGTGGTGGAACTGGCGCTGGAACCTGCCGAAGACACCAAGGAAACAGCCTGACAAGTTCCGGGATGTTTGAAAAGCTATCCGATCCCCACAGAGGGCTTCTCTGCGACAGAAGCCCTCTTGTGTATTTCCGGTGCCGGGTTGTTCCCGCGTCCCCGCCGTTCCGCTATGAACCTGTTTCCGGTTTCGTGTCGACATGATCCCGGATCCGGTCGGACAGATAACCGGCCAGGATCACGGCCAGAAACACGGAAAGCAGCAGGGCCGCCAGATTCACCATGTGAGTGGAGGCCCGGGTTTTTGTGAACTGCCGGGTGGCCTCATCCCGGATTTCATAGATCAGGGAGTGGACACGCCGGGCTTCCTGTACCAGGGGATGGGCCGGACTTTCCAGGGAACCCTGGGGCACGCTGCCGGTTTGGAGCGTCCGGACAACCCCCGCAAACAACGAATGATACGAGCGTTCGGACTGTTCCAGGGCCACGAATTTCTCACGGATTCCCGGATGAAGGGTCTCTCTGGTGAGCCGGGTGGTGAGGGCGTGCAGCGAGTCATAATGGGTTTGATGCAGTCGAAGGGATTCGGCGTCCTGTCTGAGGACAAAGTTTTTCTCCTGGCGCCGGCATTCCAAAAAATCTTCTTCCAGCTGATAGCTGTTCCTCATGGAATGAAACGCCTCCCGCAGGGTATTTTGATTCCAGAGAACCACACCGGCGCCGCCCGCCATGATCACGATAATCACCAGGAAACTGGATTTGATCTTAACGTAAAGTTCCATGGACACCTCCCTGGGGGTTCCGGAGACGGTTTGGGGCTACCGGCATGCCGGCTGGATATGGGGTCCGAAGGTTGCGCGTTCTCCGGTAAGATGTTCGGGGTCTCTCTCAATATACAGTGTCCCTGCAACCGAAAAAACGGGAAGTTTTCGGAGGTGTGCGTTCCGCCGGGCGGTTAAAACGGCCAGATCAATGGAATGCAAACGGTGGCGATGATCCAGAACAGGAATTGCAGGGGGGCGCCGAACCGGATATAATCCTGGTATTTGTAGCCCCCGGGACCATAGACCATGGCATTGGTTTGGTAACCCACCGGAGTCATGAAAGAAGCGGAGGCCGCGAAGGCCACTGCCATGAGGAGCGGCAGCGGGCTGACCGACATGACTTGCGCCACCGCCAATGCGATGGGAGTCATGAGTACCGCCGTGGAGTTATTCGACATCATTTCGGTCAGCAGACTGGTCACCAGGTACAGTCCCGACAGAAGCACCACCGGACCGTACCCACTGAGCAAATGGACGATCCCGGTCCCCAGCTGACTGGCCAGTCCGGTGTTTTCCAGGGCGTGGCCCAGCGGAAAAACGCCCGCCAGTAAAAAGATGATGCTCCAATCCACGGATTTGTACACCTCCTGGACCGTCAGGATATCCGTCAGCACCAGGGCAATGCAACCCAGCAGCGCTGCTACCACAATCGGCAGGATGTGGAAAGCCGCCAGCAACACCACCGCCAGAATAATCCCCAGGGCTACCATCCATTGTTTGCCCGGAAGCACATTCACATTGACGTCTTGCAGCACTAAAAAGTTTTGGTCTTCTTTCAGCGTGTCGATGCGCTGGCGAGGCCCGTAGACCAGCAATGTATCGGTGGCGTCCAGCGGGAGGTTCACCAGCATATCCCGGAGTGTCTCTCCGTGCTTTCTCACGGCCAGAACGAAACAGCCGTAGCGCTCCCGGAATCCGATGTCGCGGAGCGTTCGGCCGATGAACCGGTTGTTGGGTGCGACGATAACTTCGGTCAGGATATTGTGCCCCAGGGCCAGGGTCTCATCGCTGACCTTCCGGTCGGTGATGAACAGGAGTTTCTCCCGCTCCTTCATCCGGATAATGGAATCGAACGGGCCGCGTACCAGCAAGGTATCCCCGGCCCTCAACCGGGTGATACGGATATCGCTGAGGATCTTCCGGTTATCCCGGATAATGCCCAGAATGTTGATGTCATAGGTGGTTCCCAGCTGCCGGTCCAGCGGAGTGGCATCCACCAGCGGCGAGGAGTCCGGGATCTGCAATTCGGTGAGATAGCGGCTCAGGTGGTATTTCCGGGTCAGGCTGGCAGTCGAGCTCCGGGACGGAAGGGAACGCCTGGCAAAGATCAATAAATATCCCAGACCGACCAGGAAGAATACGAAGCCCAGCTTGGTGAACTCAAACATGCCGATCCCGGTAACCCCGTGTTCACCCGCAATGGTGGCTACAATGATATTGGTCGAAGTCCCGATCAGGGTCAGAGTGCCGCCGAAAATGGAGGCATAGGAGAGCGGGATCAAAATTTTGGACGGACTAAACCGGAATTCGCCGGCAAACTGCACCGCCAGGGGCAGAAAAATCGCCACTGCCGCTGTGTTGTTGATAAACGATGAGAGCAAAGCCACTACCGTCAGAAAGATGGCAAGGACCGGGCCCGTCCGGCCCCGGGTGACCCGAATGATCCAGTTCCCGATGTGATTCACCACCCGGGTTTTAATGAGCCCGTAACTGAGCACAAACATGGCGGCGATGACCACAGTCGCCGGATTACTGATGCCGGAAAACGCTTCATCCAGGGTGATGAGGTTGGTGAATAAGAGTGCGACCACGATGATTCCGGCAACCAGGTCGATGGGCAGGAGGTCGGAAACAAACAGGACAATCGCGCCGGCGATAATGATGAGTAAAAGTGTGATTTCCATCCGGATTCAGGCCTCAGAGTGCAAATATACCGGATGTCGCCTCGACATAGCAAATACTAATCATTGGAAAAGCTAATGGTGGCAGGAGCCAGGTGATCAGACCTGACATGGAAAATTAACCATCTGCCGAACTAGGTGTGAGAGGAATTCGTTTTGATATGTTCCAAGGCCTGCATGGTCGTCCGGAGAATTTTTTCCAGCCGGGACTTTATATACTCATCCGCATATCGCACGGGAGAGGGATGCGCCTCGGACTGGTTGGGATGGTTCCCGGGATTTGCCCGGTTTTCCGGGGGATGCGGCCCGAGCAGCAGATATCGGAATTCGCTCTGAAAATGCGCGTACAGGTTGAGCAGGACATCCGGACCCGGCTTCCGGCGTCCGTTTTCAATGTGTCCGATATTTCCCTGGGTCGTCTCTAAAATCTCGGCGAGTTCCGTCTGGCTCAGCGAGTGTCGCGTGCGAAATTTTTTTAGACGGGTACCGAATTCAATTTTATTAATTTTCATGGACAATACAGTCGTATTATATATTCTATGTAAAAACAGGATCAAATATAAATACCATTATAAACACATAATTAATCGTTGTGCAACTCGAAAAACCCAAATGTCACTAAAATTGAGATTATTCCCATTTCGATTAGGTAAAATATGACATTATCTGTTAAGCGATGACAATGACGTATTGACGGTTGTGGATCTCCACGATGCTATCGGTAATACGAAAGTATTGTCACCGGCCCTTGCCGGCTGCAAGCCCCTTCTGAAAATCTTGTATGGCCCCCCGGGCATTTTGTTGCATTGTTTTACTCCCATGGAACGAGGAAGATCTTCGTTTTGTCAAAGGGCCGGCCGCAGTGAACCTCGATCCGGGGCATTCATTTGAACAATTGCCCCCGAATTGCTACATAGTAAATGCATGAAGAATTGGAGACACAAAACGCAACCAACTACGGATATTCAGGTCGTTTATCGAAGGGGAGATGTTTTGTCGGGCAGACAGCCCGAGTGGCGTCCGAACGCAGGTCGGCACTCGAAGAGCCCGGCAGTGACAATGATTTCGGTAGGCAGTGAACGGATATCCGATGGGCAGACGCGTAAACCAGAAGCTCTGATCGCATGGACAATTGGACATGTGTCAGGAAGGAGGATGAAGTATGTGGCAAGCTTGGATTACCTTTCTCGCGGGACTTTGGATCATCTTGTCCGGTATCATCAGTGGACTCACAACGAGTGCGAATGCGATTATTTTCGGGATTGTCATCGCAATCCTCGGATTCTGGGTCGGCCGGCACTGGCAGGGATGGCTGAACGGGATTATCGGGCTCTGGCTCCTGCTTTCCGGGATCATCATGTCGTTGACCATCGCGGTGAATTTTATCATCGTGGGAATCGTGGTGGCGATACTGGCGTTGTGGTTAGGGCTCAGTGGTTCGGCTGCAACGGAATAACCGGTTGGAATCCGGACGCATGTCGCACTGAGGACCGGAATGAGAAGACGATTCCGCATCTGATGTAAGTACGAATGGCCAGTGGGAGTGTCCGGGCCGGCTTCGCCGAAATCACAACGGTACGCCGGAAATTCGATGATGTGCACTTGTCGGACACTCCCTCCTGACCATTCTTATTCTGATGGCTCCCAGAGAAGGCGCCGGCCCGGAGCTCCTGTTCTTCCCTTGGCGAATGCCGCTTCGAGCTCCGGATCTTGTTGATCCAATACCCCCCTTCCGATCATATAAACACACCAATCCCTGCCGCCGCGGCCCGGGAGAATGAGCAGTTGCAAGTCGTTCGCCGCGGGAGATATATTACACACCGATGAATCGTTCACGATCGGTCCGGGTTTTCGTTACAGATCAGATCATGTGCGGCGAGGCAGGCCGGCTCGCATGACATCGGACCTTCCCTACGAAACCTGGTTCTGGATCGGGTTTATCCTGTTCATCCTGCTCTTGCTGGGACTGGATCTCGGCGTCTTTCATCGCTCCGCGCACCGGATTCGGTTAAAGGAATCTCTGCTGTGGACCGGTGTCTGGGTCGGATTGGCGCTGCTGTTCGGCGGCGTAATCTGGTTCTACGGAGATCTCGAGGCGCTTCTCCAATATCTCTCCGGGTATCTCATCGAAGAGTCCCTCAGTATGGACAATCTGTTTGTCTTCCTGGTGATTTTTTCCTATTTCGGCATCCCCGAAAAACATCGGTATTCGGTATTATTCTGGGGGATTATCGGCGCATTGGTCTTCCGAAGCGGGTTTATCTTTGCCGGCGTGGCGTTGCTGAACCGGTTCCACTGGGTGTTGTATCTTCTGGGAGGATTTCTGGTGTATACCGGGATACAGATGGCGATTCACCCGGGTGAAGAGGTAGAACCCGGCAAAAATCCGGTCCTGAAATTCGCCCGCCGGTTTCTGCCCGTCACGGATCAGTTGCACGGTGGCAAATTTGTGGTGTCCGAAAATGGCAAATGGCTGTTAACGCCGCTGTTCGTGGTCCTGGTAGTCATCGAAACCACGGACATCGTGTTTGCCGTGGATTCCATCCCGGCCGTCCTTTCGGTGTCCAGAGATCCCTTCATCGTCTTCAGTTCCAACGTATTCGCGATTCTGGGGCTGCGGGCGCTGTTTTTCGCCCTCTCCGGCATCATGAAACTGTTCGAGCACCTGCATTACGGCCTGGCCATCATCCTTGCCTTTGTCGGTGTGAAGATGCTGATATCCGAATGGGTCGAAATCCCGGTCTGGGTCGCCTTACTGACAATTCTGATGATCCTGCTGGCTACCATCGGAGTGTCAGTGTTGAATGGAAAAGTCAGCCCTCCTCACGACTGAGGAAATCTGTCCTTGGCAGGCCGGCCAGCGTTATTTCTCACTGGCATCCTGTTGAAAATCCAGGGCGGCGGAATTGATGCAGTAACGAAGCCCGGTGGGATCCGGCCCGTCGTTGAACACGTGGCCCAGGTGGGACCCGCACCAGGCACAGACCACTTCGGTCCGCCGCATGAACAGGGAGTTGTCGGCCTGCAGGACCACGGCGTCCGAGTTGAGCACGTCGTAAAAACTGGGCCAGCCACTGCCGGATTTGAACTTGGTATCCGAATCGAACAGCGGGTTCCCGCAGGCAGCGCACACAAACACCCCCTCCTCGTTAAAATGGACGTATTCCCCGGTGAACGGGCGCTCCGTTGCTTTTTTCCGCAGGATCTCGTATTCCTCGGGCGTCAGGATCGCCTTCCATTCCTGCTCGGTCTTCTGAACCTTGTAGGTCATGGTTTGCTCTTCCTCCGTTTGAATTTGAGCCGGGACCGCCTGCTCACCGCCCAGGCAACGCTGCAGTGAAAACGCACCCAGCAGGAGCACGGCGCCCGTCCCCAAAATATATTGAATCTTCATTTGTATATCACCATCGGTTTTGTGCTTCGTTCGATGTTTGCTTTTCGGTGTCATTCAGTGATTTTCGGTGTTTCAATTTTGTCCGTTGCGGTGGGTTTATCTCCTGAATACTCTCCACGGTTCCTCCGCTAGTCACGTATTTCCCTCTCCGTTCCATTTATAATACACAAAATTTTTCCCAATGATTCATATCATATGTATCACATTTGTATCACATAATCATCCCCCCGAGCAGTGTTCTTCGGTCACCTCCCCCGGCTTCGGGGCCATTTTTCTCTTGATCCTCGACCGGGAACAGGATAAAGTTAACCTGTATCACAGATTCAACCGGTGTTTATCCCAATATTTATGTGTGATTCGGATTGCAGACAGGAGTGGACTTATGCGGAGGCGTATACAAAGCAAAATATTCATCCTATTGTCGCTGTGCCTGGCTCTGCCGGCGTATTCCCAGCAGGATTACCAGAAATGGCTGCAACAGCAGCAATCCTCGTTTCAGGACTTCAAGGACAAGCGGGATAAGGCCTTTACCGAGTTTCTGCAGAAAGACTGGGAGGCGTTTCAGACCATGCAGGGCGTGGTCCGGGATACCCAACCGAAACCAACCGTGATCCCGGAAGCCGACACCGAAAAATTACCGCCCCCGCCGGCGACGGACATTCCGCAGGTGAAGGATGTCGAACTGCCGGCGGTCCCGGCCGCGCCGGCGCCGGCTCCCGTGGTGAAACCCGACACCGGGATCCCGCAGAAGGGAACCTCCGTGCAGGTGGAGTTTTACGGCAGTCCCGTCCGGTTTACCTACGACGACGCCATCCGGGGGAGCCTGGACGGCGCCGTGAGCAACCAGAGCATCAGCGATTATTGGGCGCGGTTAGGGAAATCCGATTATGAACCCCTGGTCCGGCAGCTGCAGTCGGCCGGACAACAGCTGGAATTGAATGATTGGGGCTACGCCGTACTGATCTATCATCTCGGCCGGACGGTGTATTCGGGCGCCGAAAATACCCCCGTCCTCTTCACCTGGTTCATGCTCCTCAAATCAGGGTATAATGCCAGGGTCGGGTACGGCAGCGGGCAGGTCTACCTGCTGCTGGCCTCCCGGAACGACGTCTACGACGTGCCGTTCCTGAACCTAAATAATCACCGGTACTATCTCATCCCCCTGGACGGGAAGAAAAAAACCCTGGCCGAAGTGACCACCTACGATGGCGATTACCCCGGTGCGGATACGGCTATCAATTTCCGCATTCAGCATTCGCCGCTGGTAAAAGACCGCGCCGTGCGGAAAACCCTGCAATTCAAATACCGGGGACAGACCTATCGGGTCCCGGTGGATCTGAACGCCAATGTGATGAACTTCTACTCCGTGTATCCCCAGACCGATATCCCCATCTATTTCGGGGCTCTGATGTCGGATGCCACCGGCCGGTCGCTGTTGTCGCCCCTCAAGGAGATCATCCGGGAGAAACCGGAAACCGAAGCCGTGAATATTCTCCTCCGCTTTGTCCAGACAGCCTTTCGGTACGAAACGGATCAGGCGCAATTCAGCGCGGAAAATTACCTCTTCCCGGAAGAAACCCTCTACTACCCGGCCTCCGATTGCGAGGACCGGGCGGCCCTGTTCGCGTACCTGGTACGGAACCTGCTGGGCCTGGAGGTCGTCGGATTGGATTATCCCGGGCATGTGTCCACCGCCGTGCAATTCAGTAGCAACGTGGGCCGGGACCATCTCTCCTATCACGGGAAAACGTACACCATCTGTGATCCCACTTATATCCAGGCGGATTACGGCATGACCATGCCCTCGGTGAAAGGGAAACAACCGAAAGTGTTCGAACTGCCCTCCGTGGGATAAGCGCCGGCACGTGCCTGGCAGGCGCCTCTTTCGGAGTGGCGTATCGGCGGTCCGGGCGGAAAGAAACCCAATACCAAGAAAGGATCCGGACATGAAGATGAA
>Ga0209918_1000962_pt1 | contig 16864 bp, 13 predicted proteins | sample SalPonD_shore_MG_FD_185712 | JGI IMG/M metagenome (GOLD analysis project Ga0209918, IMG submission 185712) | Salt pond soil microbial communities from South San Francisco under conditions of wetland restoration - Salt Pond MetaG... | ecosystem: Environmental > Aquatic > Marine > Intertidal zone...
TGCGCAGGCGCTCGCGTTCGCGCTCGCCGGTGTCGGGTTCCGTCGACCCGAGCTGGAACAGTTCGGGGATGTCTTCCAGGCCGTACTCGCCGCCGTCGTGATGGTGCACCACGCGGTCGCCGCAGTCGGGCACCACGCAACGGACGGCGCCGTCGCCGTCACTCATCGCGGGGCTGCATCCCGAGGTCGAAGAAGCGCTCCAGGGCGATCTCGTGGGTACCTGCGTCGGCACGGATGCGGAGGTTGCCGTGATCGTCGACGGCCTCAGCGATGCCTGCCACCGTGGTGCCGTCGGCGAGGGCGATGTGGGACGCCCCGCCCAGGGCCAATCGCCCCCGGAAGCTGCGGAGGATCGGCGCGAATCCCTGCTCGTCCCAGGTCTCGATCTGGATGACCAGCTGCCGCGCGATCGCCTGCAGGAGCTCGCCCGGGTCGATGTCGCCGGCGACACCCTCATGCACGAGGCTCGAGGCATCGAAACCGAGACTCTCGGGGGCGGCGCGGGTGTTCACCGCGAAGGCGATCACGAGTGTCCGTACCCGTGCCGCCGTGCCTTCCCCGCGCAGCCAAACCCCGGCGACCTTGCCGCCGTCGAGCAGCACGTCATTGGGCCAGCGGTGGTGGAGCTCGGTCATGGGCTGCACCGCACCGGCGAGGGCGCGTCCGAGGGCCACCACCGCCACCGGCCCCAGCTGGGCGCATTCCGTGGCCGGGAGGTCGGGATTGAGGATGAGCGCCGCGTGCAGTCCGGGGTCCGCTTCGAGCAGCCAGCGTCGTCCCTGGCGCCCGGTCGGGGTCTGCGGATGGTCCACCCAGACGAGCGTGCCTTCATCGGCATCGGCGCGGGCGCGGCGCAGCGCCTCGTCCAGAGCGGAATCGGCCGCCTCCAGGTGGACGAGGTCGAACGCGTTGGGCAGTACGGGATCGACCGTGCTCGCAGTCTCGTTGCGCTCCATAGCCCGATTCTGTGCGATTCGTCGCTCGAGTGCATCCCCCGAATGCATCGGGTAGGCCGGCGGGGCGACCGGCCGGCCTACCCGATCCCGTACCGGCCGGGTTGGTTCAGCCCCGGAACCAGCTGTCCACCAGGTCCCGGTGGTTCCCGATCCACTTGCGGGCGCCCGCTTCGGGGTCGTCCATCTTGCGGATCGTGGCCATCAGGCCGCCGACCTGCTGGTCATTCATCTGCCAGGCGTTCATCCATTCGACCACCTCGGGATGCTCCTCGGCCAGCTCGGGTCGGCTCATCCAGTGGATGTTCTCGCCCTTGCCGTAGATGTTCTTCGGGTCATCGAGATACTTGAGGTCGTACTCGGAGAACGCCCAGTGCGGGTTCCACAGCGTGACCACGATGGGGTTCTCGCGCTGATAGGCGCGCTCCAGCGCGGACATCATGCCCGGCCCGGAGGAGGTCACGAGCTTCAATTCGAGCCCGTACTTCTCGACCGCGTTCTCGGTCAGCCCGACCAGCGCCGAGCCCGGGTCGATGCCGACGATTGCCGGCTTGCCGTTCTGCTCGAACTTCTCGCGATTGGCATTGAGCTGCTCGATCGAGTCGATGTCGACGTAGCTGGGCACCACGAGGCCGAGTCCCGTGCCCTCGTACCAGGCGTCGTTGAGCGAGATATCCTCCTTGAAGCGCTCGTAGAACTGCTTGTCGGTCTTGGGCATCCAGACCTCGAGACCCATGTCGATCGAGTCGCTGGCGACACCGGAATAGATCACGGACTTGCCCGCGCTGGTGAGTTCGACGTCGTAGCCGCGATCCTCGAGCAGGATTTTCCACATGTTGGAGACGGCGATGTTCTCCGCCCAGTTATTGAGGCCGATGCGAATCTCGCCCTGGTCCGCCGCCATGGCAGCGGGCGCGGCCATCATGCCGGCCAGGAGCAGACCGGTGATCCGGATCAAACATTCGTTCATCTTGCGCATGGTTCCCCTCGGTTTCATGGCGCCCCGGATCGGCCGGGGTGGCAGTCCCGGATATCGGCTCTCTCGCCGGACCGGGCGTCGAATCGTGTTCGTCCGCGGGCGGCCTGGCCCGTATCGCAAACCAAGCTCGCGGCAGGTATGCGCATGGTCGCGGTCTGACGGTGTCGCTGTGAATGGCACGCATCATTGGGCGCGTGATAATTTGGGATTATGAGAGAACTGTATCGCCGCCTGCCTTCGCTGGCCGGACTGGTGGCCTTCGAGGCCGCGGGGCGACACGGCAACTTCAGCCGGGCCGCCGAGGAACTGCACGTGACGCAGGCCGCCGTGAGCCGCCAGATACGGGCGCTGGAGGACCGCCTCGAGACGTCGCTGTTCCAGCGTCTGCACCGGTCAGTGGCGCTGACTGCCGCCGGAGAACGTCTGCACAGGGCGGTCACCCACGGTTTCGACCACATGGCCGATGCGATCGCGGAAATGGACCGGCTCAAGGGAGACAACCACGTCGGCGTTGCGGCGAACCAGGCCGTGGCCTTCTACTGGCTGCGCCAGCGCGTCATCGCCTACCAGCAGAAAGATTCGTCACTGGACCTCGCGGTCTATTCAGCGGACAACGAACCGGCATTCGGTGGCGAGGACGTCGACGTCGCGATCCGCTACGGCGCGGGCGACTGGCCGGACGCCACGGTGAGCCTGCTGTTCGACGAGGTGCTCTTCCCCGTCTGCGCACCGCGCTACGCCGCGTCCCTCGAGCGGCTCGAGACACCGGCGGACCTGCTCGATGCGACCCTGTTGTACATGGATCCCCAGGGACCGGACTGGGTAACCTGGAGCGAGTGGCTGCGCGCGCACGACGTGCGCCCCGGCGGACGGCTGCCGCACGGACTTCTCTTCAACAGCTATCCCGTGCTGCTGCAGGCCGCGATCGAGGGACAGGGCGTCGCGCTGGGCACCGGCCATCTGCTGGATCACCTGCTCCGGGACGGAACGCTCGTGCGGCCCATGGATGCCGAGTATCGCCCCGGGCGCGGCTACTATCTGGCATTGCCGGCCCGGCGCGAGCCCCGGGCGCGGTCGCGCGCGTTCCACGACTGGCTCCTGTCCACGGTGGAGTGACCCGCAGTGCGCGCGCCGGGGCCTCCGTCCTCGTCAGTTGTGATCCCGCGGTGCGCCGGTCGCCGGATCGGTCCCGGTGTACGGGAAGCCGAGGTTCTTCCACGCCGCGAAACCACCGTCCATGTGTGCCGTCCGCGCGATTCCGTGGCGTGCGCAGCGCTCGGCCACCGTTCGCGACCGTTTGCCCGAGCCGCAGTGAAAAACGACCGGCTTGCCTTCCTGCGACGGCAGCTTGGCAGCGTCGAATGACTGCAGCGGGAACAGCAGGGCGCCCCGGATGTGCTCGAATGCGTACTCGGCGGGCGTGCGCACGTCGATCAGAACGATCTCGTCGGCGTCGAACCGGTCCTTCACTTCCTGCGGGGTCAGGACTTCCAGGACGCCGCCTTCGAGTTGCTCGCTGTGTGCCATGGTCTGTCGCTCCTTTGCCTTCGGGTGGCCGCGGTCTTCGCGCGAGGGCCGTTGCCGGAGGGGCACCGGCCCATCGTCGTCACACAGATTAGCATATTGCAAATTAGGGTCCACTAATATATAAACGATGTGGGGGTGGCAGGTGCATGCCGTGGCCGGAGCGGGGCCCGAGCCGGCCCGGTGATCGCCGCCGCCATTGATGGACATCAAGGTCCCCTTCGCCGGAATGCGCATCATGGGTCCGGGGGAGGGCTCCGGTCGGGCCCTGGGAGATCAACGCCATGCCTGCATTGAAGAACATTGACATCCTCGTGTTCCGGTTCGCCGGGATCATGATCCTCGCCAGCCTGTTGCTCGCGTACGTGCACAGCACGTACTGGCTGTGGCTGACCGCCTTCGTGGGCGCCAACATGCTGCAGGCCTCGTTCACGGGCTTCTGTCCGCTGGCCCGCATCCTGGCCCGGTTCCACGTCCCGTCGGGCCCGGCCTTCACACGCACCGTGCGTCCGCGCTGACGCCAAGGAGAACGGGATGCGCGGTACCCCTGTGCTCGCGGCACTCGGCCTGTGGGCGGCGGCCTCGCTCGTCAGTGCGGCGTGGGCGGCGGATCTGCCCACCGCTCGTGCCACACTGTCGACCGTGACCGACGAGCAGGTGCTCGACGGCGTGATCGAGGCGGTCAACGAGTCGACGGTCTCGGCGCAGACGACCGGGCGTATCATCGAGTTGCCGTACGACGTGGACGACTACGTCGAGAAGGGCTCGGTGATCGTGCGTTTCCGCGACAACGAGCAGCGTGCCCGCCTGGAACAGGCGCGGGCCAACCTCGAGGAGGCGCGCGCGCGGCTGGCGCAGGCGGAGTCCGAGTTCAAGCGGATCCGGACGATCTACGAGCAGAACCTCGTCTCGAAGTCGCAGATGGACCAGGCCAGGGCCGAGTACGAGTCCGCCCGGGCGCGGGTCGAGGCATCGCGGGCCGCACTCAAGCAGGCGCGCGAGCAGCTCGAGCACACCGTGGTCCGGGCGCCCTACAGCGGCATCGTCAAGGCGCGTCACGTCGAGGTCGGCGAGACCGCGACCGTGGGCCAGCCGCTGATGACCGGACTGTCGCTCGAGCATCTGCGGGCCGTCGCCGAGGTTCCGCAGCGCCACATCCGGGCGCTGCGCGAGCACCAGGCGGCGCGCGTGCTGCTGCCGCAGGGCGAGTCCGTCGAGGCGGCGTCGCTGCGTATATTTCCGCATGCGGACGCGAGTACCCACACGTTCCGCGTGCGCGTGGATCTGCCGCAGGGGCAGCACGGCGTCTATCCCGGGATGCTCGTCAAGGTCGCATTCGTCAGCGGCCGGCGTGAGCAACTGCTCGTCCCGGCCAATGCGATCGTGCATCGCAGCGAGGTGACGGCCGTCTACGTGCGGGGCGAAGACGGTGCGCTGCATTTTCGCCAGGTGCGCACCGGTACGCCGTTGCCGAACGGGCAGGTCCCCGTGCTCTCCGGTCTCGATGCCGGCGAAGTGGTCGTGACCGATCCCGTGGCGGCCACCGTGGCGCTCAAGCAGGCGCAGGCCGCGGAGCCGACGGAATGACGCGCGAGCGACTCGGCATTTCCGGTGCGCTCGCGCGCAAGTTCCTGCAGTCCGAGATCACGCCGCTGCTGGCGCTCGTGGGACTGCTGATGGGGCTGTTCGCGGTGGCGGTGACGCCGCGCGAGGAAGAGCCCCAGATCGACGTGACCTTCGCCAACGTGTTCATCCCGTACCCGGGTGCGTCGACGCAGGAGGTCGAGAGCCTGGTCACGGGGCCCGCCGAGCAGATGCTCTCGGAGATCGAGGGCGTCAAGCACATCTACTCGGTGTCGAGCCCCGGGATGTCGACGCTGACGGTGCAGTTCAAGGTGGGCGAGCCGCGCACCCAGGCCATCGTGCGGTTGTACAACTCGGTCTACGAGAACAGCGACTGGATGCCGCGGAACATCGGCGTGGGGCCGCCGCTGGTCAAGCCGCGCGGTATCGACGACGTGCCGATCGTTGCCGGCACCCTGTGGACGGAAGATCCGGATCGCGGGGCGCACGATCTTGCCCGCGTGGCTCACGCGATCGAGACCGAGCTCCAGCGCGTGCCGGGGACCCGGGACATCTACACGCTGGGCAGTCCGGACCGCGTGGTGCACGTGCAACTGGACCCGGCCCGCCTGGCGGGCTATGGCATCGCGCTGTCCGACCTGCGCAACGCCCTGGGGGCGACCAATGCCTCGGCCGATGCCGGCACGATCGTGCGCGGCAACCAGGCCATCCAGGTGCAGGCCGGGACGTTCCTGAGCACTCCGGAGGAAGTCGCCAACCTCGTCGTCGGGATGAACGACGGCGCCCCGGTGTTCCTCTCCGACGTGGCGGAGGTCAGCGAGGGGTCGGACCAGCCGGAGCGTTACGTGCAGTTCGGCGTCGGGAGCGCGTATGCGGGGGCGGATGCGCCCGCCGCGGGCACGCGCGAGCCGGCGGTGACGATCGCAGTGGCCAAGAAGCCGGGCGAGAACGCCGTAACCGTGGCCAATGCAGTCATCGACCGTTTCGACCAACTGCGCGGCACGTTCGTGCCCGAGGGCATCCACGCGACCGTAACGCGCGACTACGGCAAGACCGCGAGCGACAAGGCCCACACGCTGATCAAGAAGCTGATCTTCGCGACCGCGTCGGTCGTGCTGCTGGTGCTGCTGACGCTGGGCTGGCGCGAGGCGATCATCGTCGGTTCCGCGGTCATCATCACGCTGACGGTCACGCTGTTCGCGTCCTGGGCCTGGGGCTTCACGCTCAACCGCGTGTCGCTGTTCGCGCTGATCTTCTCGATCGGCATCCTGGTGGACGACGCGATCGTGGTCGTGGAGAACATCCACCGGCACATGCACATCGGCGGCAAGTCGCTCGCCGAGTCCATCCCGCATGCGGTCGACGAGGTCGGCAGCCCGACCATCCTGGCGACGTTCACCGTGATCGCCGCACTGCTGCCGATGGCGTTCGTCTCCGGCCTCATGGGCCCGTACATGAGCCCGATTCCGATCAACGCCTCGATGGGGATGCTGATCTCGCTAGTCGTGGCGTTCGTGTTCACGCCGTGGCTGTTCCTGAAGGTGTTCCGGCGGCGCGCGGCGCGCCTGGCCGAGGCCGGCGAGCACGGCTCGGGCGAACAGGAGGACCGCATCTACCGGATGCTGTACCGCGGGTTTCAGCGCTACCTGACGCCGTTCCTCAACGGGCGCCGGGGCCGCCCCTGGCGTTTCGGGATGCTCGCCGTGATCCTGGCGCTGATCGCGGGCTCGCTCAGCCTGGTGGGTTTCCGGGCGGTGGTGCTGAAGATGCTGCCGTTCGACAACAAGTCGGAATTCCAGGTGGTCGTGGACATGCCCGAGGGCACACCGGTCGAGCAGACCAACCGGGTGCTTAATGCGCTCGCCGATTACCTGACGACCGTGCCCGAGGTCACGCACGTCCAGACCTACGCCGGCACCTCCGCCCCGATCAACTTCAACGGGCTGGTGCGCCAGTACTACCTGCGGCGCGAGGCGTACATGGGCGACGTCCAGGTCAATCTGGTGGACAAGCACGAGCGCGACCGTCAGAGCCACGAGATCGCGCTGGCCGTGCGCGGCCCGCTGCAGGAGATCGGGGCCCGCTACGACGCCAACGTGAAGGTCGTCGAAGTCCCGCCGGGCCCACCGGTGCGCTCGCCGCTGGTCGCGGAGATCTATGGACTGAACGACCCGGGGCAGCGCGAGGTGGCGCGCCGCGTGGCCGACGTGTTCCGCGATACCGATGAGGTGGTCGACGTCGACACGACACTGGAGGCGCCGCAGGAGAAGCTGGTGCTGGATGTCGATCGCCAGCGTGCGGCACGGCTCGGTGTCAGCCAGGGTGCGGTGGCCGCCGCCGTCAACACGGTCGTGCGGGGCGAGGACGCCTCCTATCTCCACGAGGACGACTCGCGCGAGCCGCTGCCGGTACGGCTCGAGCTGTCCGAGGGCGCGAAATCGGACCTCGACACGCTCGGGTCGGTGCGCGTTCGATCGCGCTCGGGTCGGCTGGTCCCCCTGAGCGAGATCACGAGCTTCGAGCACACGACGCGCGATCCGGCGATCCATCACAAGGATCTGCTGCCCGTGGTGTACGTGCTCGGCGACGTCGCCGGCCCGATCGACAGCCCGCTGTACGGCATGGGCGCGATCGCCGCGACCCTGGCCGACATGCCGTTGATGGAAGGCACGCCGATCGAGCAGCACTGGATCAACCAGCCGGACAACCCGTACCGCTGGAGCCTCAAGTGGGACGGCGAGTGGCAGATCACCTACGAGACCTTCCGCGACATGGGGATCGCCTATTCTGTCGGGCTGGTGCTGATCTACCTGCTCGTGGTCGGGCAGTTCCGTTCGTACGCCGTGCCGCTGATCATCATGGCGCCGATCCCGCTGACGATCATCGGCATCATGCCTGGCCACGCGTTGCTCGACCGCCAGTTCACGGCGACGTCGATGATCGGCATGATCGCGCTGGCCGGCATCATCGTGCGCAACTCGATCCTGCTGGTGGACTTCATTCGCCACCAGATGGAGAACAACGGGGTCGCGCTGCAGGAGGCGGTGATCCGCGCCGGCGCCGTGCGCGCCCGTCCGATCGCGCTGACTGCGCTCGCGGCGATGATCGGCGCGACGTTCATCCTCGACGACCCGATCTTCAGCGGCCTCGCCGTGTCGCTGATCTTCGGCATCCTCGTCTCGACGCTGCTAACCCTCGTCGTGATCCCGGTGGTGTACTACGCGTACACGTACCGGCGGCAAGAAGAGTCGGCTGGATAACGGATGGGGTGGTGCGGTGCCGTGGCGTGAAATGGAATCACGCCACGGCGCCACGCACGCCAGGAGATTCGTGTCTGGTCATGTCTCTGCGAGCTTCGCGACCTCGGCGAGATCCAGGTCCATGTGGGTGTGGTTCGCACTGTGCGTAGGGGCCCGCTGAGTGCGCGGAGGACGCATAGTAATGAATGACTTGGCGCGCTTGGCGCCTTGGCGTCATTCCCACCGCACGGCGCCTCCGCAGGGCAGTGCCCGATTGTGTCCCCCTCAGCCGATCTCGCGCAGGCCGAGCGGACCGCCGTCGAATTCGTTCATGGCGTCGAGCAGCGTGTCCCAGAACCAGATCGCCGAGGTGCAGTCGGCCAGTAGCAGGAACGTCGGCACCTCATGGCCGAAGTCGCGGCACACGATGGCGTTGATGCGGGCGACCGAGGTCTGCGCGATGGATCCGGGGGGGAAGTGTTCCGTGCGCAGATCGACGCCGCAGAGCTTGGCCAGGCAATCGACTGCGTCCGGCCCGCGCAGCAGGAAAGCGCAGTTGCTGTCGCGCCGCGGCACGTGCCAGGCTCCGCCGCCCGCGATGGAGGCTTCCAGCTCGAGCACGGCGTTGCAGCCTGGCTCCGCAGTCGCCGCGACGACGAGTTCCCGGTCACCGAGCCGCAGGACCAGGTTGCCGCTGTCGGCCAGCTCGGCCGCATTGTTCGCCTGCGGCACCGGCCAGCCCTGCTCGCCGAGCCATGCGATGGCCCGTGGCCCCTTGATCCCCGTGCGGGGCAGGGGCGAGAGGTCGGCAAGGCCGAGCGCCGGGGCGGCGGCCGCGGGGAACGCGGTGGCGACGGCGGCGTCGGCGATGTCGCCGAACTCCGCGCCGGCCGCCACGAGCCGTGGATAGACGAAACTGCGGCGATGATAGGACTCGGGCATGATCGTCATGGTCTCGCTCCGTGTGCGGCTCAGAGGTTCTGGCGCTCGTTGTCCGGGTCGTAGAACGGGGCGGACACGACTTCCGCTTCGATCGTCTTGCCGCCCTGGGCCTTGATGGTGAAGGGCGTGCCGATCTTCGTGGCGTCCGGCGCCACGAAGGCCAGCCCGATCGGGTAGCCCAGGCTCGGCGACCAGGCGATCGACGTCACGCGGCCCGTGATGCGCTCGCCGTCGATCACGAGATGGCTCTCTTCGGGTAGAGGATCGGTGTCGGCCGGCAGGCGGAAGCCCACGAGCCGGCGCGTCGGGGCATGCTGCTCGCGCGCGGCGATCGCCGGCGCGCCGACGTGGAACGGCTTCTTGCGCTGCACGGCCCAGCCCATCGCGGCCTCTTCCGGGTGGGTCAGGTTGTCGGTGTCCTGGCCCACGATGATGTGGCCCTTCTCCAGGCGCAGCGTGCGCTGGGCCTCGACGCCGAACGGGCGGATGCCGAACTCGCGGCCTGCCTCCGACAGCAGGTCCCAGAGGGCTTCGCCGAAGCCCGCCGGGCAATGCAGCTCGTAGCCCAGCTCGCCGACGAAGCCGACGCGCAGGGCGCGCACGGGGATGCCCTCGATCTGTCCCGTGCGCGCCTCGATGTAGGGGAAGGCCTCGGCCGAGAAATTGATGTCGCTGTCGAGCTTCTGCATCACCTTGCGCGCGTTCGGCCCGGCGATGTTGATACCGGCATAGGCTGCCGTGACGTTCGTGATGTCGACGTCGAGGCACCACTGTGCGTTCCACCAGAGCATGCGACGGTAGACGTTCTCCACGCCGCCGGTCGTCGCCGTGACGTAGAAATGGTCCTCGGCGAAGCGGGCGGCGACACCGTCGTCCACGATGGAGCCGGTGTCGTCAGTCATCAGGAGGTAACGGCTGCGGTCGGTCGGCTGCTTCTTGTACGCGAACGTGTACATGCGATTCATGAACTCCGCCGCGTCCGAGCCCCGTACCTCGAGGCCGCCCAGCGTGGAGACGTCGATCAGGCCGACGTTTCCGCGCACGGCCCGGACTTCCTCGTTCATCGAGCGCTCGCGGTCGCGGCCGTAGTAGGCTGGCCGCAGCCAGGCGCCGGCGACCATCATCTGCGCGCCGGCCTCGACGTGGCGCTGGTGGATCGCCGTGTAGCGCACCGGGTCGAAGCCGCGCCCGGCCAGATGGCCGAACTTCTCCGGGATGGCCGGCGGCCGGTTGGTCGATGCGCGGGCGCCCTCGACGGATTGACCCAGCTCGTCAGCGGTGATGCGCACCGCGTTGACCGCGGCCGTGCGGCCCTGGCTCGGCCCCATGCCCACGGTCGAGTAGCGCTTGACCAACTCGATCGACTGGAACCCCTCGCGCACGGCATTGCGCAGGTCGGTGATCGTCAGGTCCTCGTCGAGGTCGACGAACTCCTTGCCCTGCGGATGCGGGAAGATCGGCCAGGCGCTGTTCTCCGGACCGTCGCGGTCGACCGCGTCGGGCACGACCGCCTCGGCCCCCTCGGCGGCCGCGCGGCCTGCGGCCGTGCCCTCGTCGCGCGCCGACTCGAGCGTGCATGGACCGGCGACCGACCCCGCCGCGTGCATGCCCGGCGGCAGGCTGCGGATGGTCAGGCCGTGCGTCGTCTCGGAATAGCTGACATCGCCGCCGGCGTGCGCGATCAGCGAGATCGCCGGCGTCACGCCGACATCGATCGTGACCAGGTCGCACTCGAAGTCGGTGCCGGGCGCGTTGGCCTCGCCCAGGTGGCGCTGCTCGATGACCCTGAGGCCGGCGACGCGCTGGTCGCGCTCGCGTGCGTGGAGGACCGCGGCGCCCGTGTGCACCGGGATCTCGCGCTGGTGGACGGCATCGACGCGCGGATCCGGTGTCGCATGCTCGCGCAGGTCCACGACGGCAGCGACTTCCACGCCAGCGTCGGCGAGGTCGAGCGCCACCCCGTAGCCGTCGGCGTTGCCGCTCACGCACACGGCGCGCCTTCCCGGGCGCACGCCATGGAGCCGCATCAGGCGCTGCACGCCGGAGCCCGCGCAGATACCGGGGAGGTCGTTGTAGCGGAACACTGCCGGCTGCGGAATCGAGCCGGTGGCGACGACGACGCGCCCGGCGCGCAGCTTGGTCATGCGATTAGCGTGAACCAGGGCCAGCAGGTTGTCGCCGAAACGGCCGGTGCACTGGGTGTCCGTCCACGCACGAATGTTCGGGTGTGCCTCCACCTGGGCGGCGAGCGCGTCACGCTCGCGCTGACCGGCACTGCCCTCGGCGTCGAAGCGGGCGTAGTTGAGCCCGCCGCCGAGCAACGGCTCGCGCTCGATCAGGATCGTGTCGGCACCGGACTGCGCGGCGGCCAGCGCCGCGGACAGGCCCGCCACGCCGCTGCCGACGACGGCCACATCACAGAAGGCGTACTGCTTGTCGTAGTAGCGATGCTCGGCCTGCGTGTTCACGCGGCCGAGACCGGCGGCACGGCGGATGTACTTCTCCCAGAAGTTCCAGATGCCCTTCGGCCGGAAGAAGGCGTGATAGTAGAAGCCGACGAAGAAAAAGCGCGAGAATTTCTCGTTGATCCGCGCACGGTCGCGCTCGAGGCTGCCGCTGTAGTGCTGGCCCTTGACCTCGAGTCCGTCACGGACGGGCAGAAGGGCGGCCGGCACGTTCGGCTCGTCCGGGAGCTGCACGAGCGTGTTGGCATCGTCGCCGTTCAGGGTGAATGGGCCCCGCGGCCGGTGATACTTGAACGAGCGGCCGAGCAGCCAGTTGCCCCGCGCCAGCAACGCGGACTCGACCGTGTCGCCGGGATGGCCGGATACGGACTTCCCCTCGAACGTGAACCTGACCGTCCGCTCGCGGTCGAGCAGTCGGCCCCAGGGTGCGGGCAGGCGCTCGCTCATGACGGGTTGCCCCCTTTCGTGTATTCGATGCGCTCGCTGAAGACCTCGTCGGCCGGGTAGGTGCGCACGATGACGTCGCGCACGGTGTCGCGCTCGGCGATGAACCAGTACGCCGAGGGCGCGTGCATCCACCACTCGCGGACCACGCCGGCGGTGTTGTCCTCCATGAACACCCAGTCCGCCCAGTCCTCGGTCGAGGCGTCCGCGGCCGGAGGTGGCGTCACGTCACCGCCGAAAACGAACTCGCCGATGTTGCGCCACCCGTTCAGCGGGCATTTCATCAGTTTCATTGCAATTCCCCCGATGCTGTATCGGGAACCACGAATGGACACGAATAGCCACGAATTGCGCTGTTGGCACTTTCGCCTAGTTGGAGCTGCGCTCGATGGTCCATTGAGCGGTGAAAGCGTAGCTCCTCCAGGGCGAACCGACCCATGCGGCAGCATTCGTGGATATTCGTGTTCATTCGTGGTTCTTCATCAGTCCGAATTCAGTGACCCACCGAAGCCGCGCCACGCTCGCCGACCTGGTCGAAGTTCGCGAAGCGGCCCATGTCGAAGGACTGGAGCACGTCCGGGACCTGGTCCGTTGCGATCGTCTCCGCCATACGCTTGCCGCACACCGGCGTTGCCTTGAATCCCCACGTGCCCCAGCCGGAGTCGATGTAGTAGTTCTTCAGCGGCGTCTTGCCCATCACCGGCGAGAAGTCCGGCGTCATGTCGGTCATGCCGGCCCACTGGCGCATCAGGCGCACCTCGCCGAGGAACGGGAACAGCTCCATTACGTGCGCCATCAGCCCTTCCTTGAAGTCGAGCGTCGAGCGGGTGAAGTGGCCGGGGTAGGGATCGCTGGAGCCGCCCATCACGAGCTCGCCGCGCCCGGTCTGCCAAATGTAGGTGTGCAGCGTCCCGGAAACGATGATCGGGTCGAGGAACGGCATCATCGGGATCGACACGCAGGCCTGCAACGGCACCGTGCGGATCGGCAGGCGCAGCCCGGCCATATTGCCGACCTGGGTCGACGCCCCCGCAACCGCCTGCAGCACCCGGCCGCACTTGATCGTGCCGCGATCGGTCTCGACCGCCGTGATCCGGTCGCCGTCGCGCTGCAGGCCGGTGACCTCGGTGTGCTCGTGGATCTCGACGCCGCGCCTGGCCGCACCGTGCGCGTAGCCCCACGCGACGGCATCATGCCGCGCGGTCGACCCGGGCGGATGATACAGCGCCCCCAGGATGGGCCAGCGCACATGGTCCGACAGGTCGAGTTGCGGACACAGGCGGCGGATGTCGTCCGGGTAGATCAGCTCGGAGTCCACGCCGAGGTGCTTGTTGACCTCGGCGCGCCAGCGCATCGTGCGCAGCGTCGAGTCGGCGTGCGCGAGCGTCAGGTGGCCGCGGTTCGACAACTGGATGTTGAAGTCGAACTCCTGGGACAGGTTGTCCCAGAGCTTCATCGACTCGTCGTAGAAGGCCACGCCCTCGGGTGTCAGGTAATTCGAGCGGACGATCGCGGTGTTGCGCGCGGTATTGCCGCCGGCGAGGTAGCCCTTGTCAAGCACGGCCACGTCGGTGACGCCGTGCTCCTTCGCCAGGTAATAGGCGGCGGCGAGCCCGTGCCCGCCCGCGCCGATGATCACGACGTCGTAGCTCGACTTGAGCTGCGGCCGTTTCGGCAGGATGCCCTGCGGCTTGTAGTCACTGCGCAGGCCCTGTTTCAGCAATCCCCACGGCATAGGACGTTTCCCGCTGTTCGGATTTCAGTGTGAACCACGAATGTTGTCTGTTCGCGCTGCCGCGAGGGCAGGGGTGTGCCCTGCGAGTCGTCGGTATGGGCGGCGCGGATACGCTCGTTTGAAGAACCACGAATGAACACGAACCAGCACGAATGCTGCCGCATTGGGCATGGTGGCTCGTGGAGTTGCACTGCTACTTCCTTGAGGATCGTTCAGCGCAGCTCCATCGGAATAAAGTTCCTCGCGGAACCATTCGTGTGCATTCGCGTTCATTCGTGGTTCAGAAACCTCGCCCTCCGTATCGACAGGGTGACCGCATGCCCCCATTCTGGATGATCCATGCGGCAGCCAGCCTCGCAGATATTCGTGGTTCCAGTCACCCGCTCCCGGAGCGCGGATCAGCTCCAGGGGAACGGGCTGTGCGATGTCGGGTGCAGTTCGCCCCTCGCGTAGCGGCCGAAGCGGAACGGCCGCAGCAGGCGGCTCTCGTCGCCGACGATCTCCTGCGCGACGAGCGCGCCCACGCCCAGCATCTTGTAGCCGTGGTTCGAGTCGGCGATGAAGTAGCAGTTCTGCTTGAACACGTCGAACACCGGGAAGTTGTCCGGCGTGAAGCAGCCGATGCCGCCCGACGGCTCGCGCTTGTACTGGCCCAGTGTCCCGGAGAAGCGCTTCTGGCAGAAGGCGAGGGCGGAGACCCACATATGAGCGAATTCGGGCCCCATCACGAAGTCCGGCGATTCCGTGCCGTAGGGATCGACCTGCACCTCGTCCGGATCCTGCTCGACCTTCACCGGGGCCGCGCCACCCTGCACGCCGCCGAAGTGGAAGTCGGGCTTGTAGTAGATGCCCCACATCCGGTCGGTGATCAGGGAGCCGTCCTCGTCGGAGTACAGCGGCTGGTCGCTGTCGACGTGGACGACCGGGGGCAGCTCGCCGGCGTTCGTCTTGAGCGTGTCCGGATCGACACCGAGCGTGCCTTCCTGCAGGCTCCAGTAGGTCCACATGCGCACGTCCTCGTGGTCCTGGCCGTCCTTGCCGCGGATCGTGATGTGCGTCGGCAGCTCGAGCAGGTCCCAGAAGTGCTTGACCCAGGGGCCGGCACCGACGACGACGTAGTCGGTCTCGAGCGTGCCCTTGTTGGTCTCGACCGCCGTGACGGAATCATTGTCGGTGCGGAAGCCGGTCACCTGCACGCCGGTGATGATGCGCACGCCCTCGGCCTCGGCCTTGCCGGCCAGGCCGTACATCGAGGCCGTGTTGTTGGCGTAGCCGCCCTTCTTCTCGTGCAGCACGGAGGTCGTGCCCGGTGCCTCCCAATCGTCGAAGATGGCGCGCATGTAGTCGCGCGAGGCCTTCTCGCCCTCGATGAACTCCGAGGTGTAGCCGATCCGGCGCTGTTGCTCCGCGATCGAGGCGACATCCTCGTGCATGGACTCGGGGCTGATCTGCATGTAGCCGACGGGGTGGTAGTGGAACGCCTCCGGGTCGCTTTCCCATACCTCGACGCTGTGCGCCATCAGCTCGCGCATGGCGGGCTGGAAGTAGTTGTTGCGGATGACGCCGCAGGCGATGCCCGAGGCCCCGGCGGCGATGCTCGTCTTGTCGAGCACGACGATGTCGCTGCCATCGCCCCTGCCGCGGGCGCGCAGCTCGCGCGCCAGGTGCCAGGCCGTGCTCAGGCCGTGGATGCCGGCGCCGATGATCACGTAGGGCGAACGGGTGGGAAAGCTCATTGCTGCCTCGCGCGTCGGGTGGATGGACAGCGTGACCGTGCGCCCTGTCGCGTGTGCGCTCAAGCGATATAATTTCCGGTCCGGGTGAATGAAATTCACCCGGTGCAGGGCCCCAGGCCGACTCGGGAGAGATCGATGTATCGCCGGTTGCCGCCGATGGCGGCGTTGCGCGCATTCGAGGCCGCCGCGCAACTGATGAGCTTCAAGGAGGCCGCCGCACAGCTGCACCGGACCCCGTCCGCGATCAGCCACCAGATCCGCAGTCTCGAGGATGAGCTGGGCGCGGTGCTGTTCCACCGCGATCCGCACGGCCTGCGCCTGACGGACGCCGGGCGGGACTACTTCGAGGCGGTCAGCGAGTCGCTCGATGGCCTGGCGGCGGCGACCACGCGCCTGCGCCGCGAGCACGGCGAGGGCCCCGTGACGATCAGCCTGTTTCCGAGCTTTGCTGTGCGCTGGCTCATCCCGCGGCTGAACGATTTTCGTGCCGCGCATCCCGAGGTCGAGATCGAGTTGGTGAGTTCCGTGCGCCAGGCCGACTTCGACGACGGGGTGATCGATGCGGCCATCCGCTTCGGCGACGGTGACTGGGCCGGGTTGCATTGTGACCCGCTCATGGTCGAGGAACGCTTTCCCGTGTGCAGTCCGGCCGTGGCCGCGGGGCCGCCGCTGGTGGCGCCGTCCGACCTGGCGCAAGTGATCCTGCTGCACAACGGCGCTCATCCCCGCGAGTGGGCCGAATGGCTCGAGGCCGCCGGCGTGGAACAGGTCGCGGCCGAGCGCGGACCGGTGTTCGACGCCTCGAACGAGGTCCTCGCCGCCGCCGCGAACGGCATGGGCGTCGCGCTGGGTCGCACGCCGCTGGTCGAGCCCGATCTGGAAACCGGGCGCCTTGTCGCACCATTCCGTGAACGCGTGCGCACGGCCGGCCGCTACTGGCTGGTTGCGCCCCAGGCGACGGCCGACCGTCCCGCGCTGGTGGCGTTCCGCGAGTGGCTGTGTGCGCAGGTGGCCCGCGGCGGAGCGACGGACTGATCGATGCCCACCTGCGCTGCAGCGCAGGGGCTGGCGCAGTGCTGCCGCCGAGCGCGCCTCCGTGTCGCGCGCAAGAAATTGCGTGTCGACGCAGCGAGAGAACACGGGGTTTCATGTGGTTGAAGCTGGGATTTAGCTGTGAAGGGGCTGCGGTCGCGATCCGCAGGCTGGCAAGGAATAACGAAGAACCACGAAATGGGGGCGGCGCCGATGAGCGAACCGTTCGCC
>Ga0209918_1000964_pt1 | contig 16856 bp, 12 predicted proteins | sample SalPonD_shore_MG_FD_185712 | JGI IMG/M metagenome (GOLD analysis project Ga0209918, IMG submission 185712) | Salt pond soil microbial communities from South San Francisco under conditions of wetland restoration - Salt Pond MetaG... | ecosystem: Environmental > Aquatic > Marine > Intertidal zone...
CCACTAGTTTCCACAACCGAATATAATGCTTCTTTCGGTTGATTATCTCTGTTGAATAATAAGGGATAGTCTTTGCGGCCTATCACCGGCCAGTTGTTACGCCAGGTTTCCTTGTCATTTAATCCCCAAAATGTAACCCGGGTTATGGCATCTTTATGTTTTTCAAATAGCCGGAACAAGGATGCATATCTGGTGGCCAGTGCATTTTTGACGGAATCAGGTAAACCATTGGCATAAGGATTTAAAGCCGGATCACGACTGTGTCGAATGGAGGGCGGCGGGTTGTCGTGATCTTTCGGGATCGGTAACACACTTATATCCAGTTCCGAGATCATCACTTTTACGCCAAGCTTCGAAAAGGCCTGGATGCTGGCTTCAATCTGATCATCCGAAGGTTTGTGCAAATACCAATGCCCCTGCATGCCGATGCCATCAATTCGTATACCTTTCTTTTGTAATTCCTTGACCAGGCGAATCACTCCTTCCCTTTTTGCCGGTTTCCACAAATTGAAATCATTGTAATATAATTGTGCATCTGGATCAGCTTTATGGGCATATTCAAAGGCTTTCTCTATATAATCCGAACCAATTATTTTTAGCCATTTAGTGTCTCGTAGTTTCCCCTGTTCCGTTAATGCCTCATTGACAACATCCCAGCCATTAATCTTGCCTTTGTAACGCCCCACTACTTTATCGATATGATATTTCATGCGTTTTAATAAAACTTCCCGGCTAACCGGCTTACCGTCATCATTTTTGAATACCCAATCCGGTACCTGCTTATGCCACACAAGATTATGTCCGATAATAAACATATCATTTTTCATCCCAAATTTGACATATTTGTCAGCCGGGCCAAAGTTGAATGTGTGAGGTTTGGGCTGAACCCTGCTCCACTTCAAAACATTCTCCGGACTGACCGAATCAAATTGTTTCTTCACTAAAGCAACATCGGAAGGCAAATAACCGGCCATTTGCCCCTGGTTCACAGCTACACCAACATAAAAATCTTTTATAAATACTTTTTTTAGAGACGGCAATTGCTGTTCCGCTGTAAATACAAAAAATAGTACAAGGCAAAGACCTGTTATCGATAGCCAAACAGTCAGAGAATGTTTTGGAAAAGAATGTTTCATAACGTCACTTGGATAAAAGATTAAATATTTTGTCTCCATTAATATAATTTTTGCCTTAATTATATCAAATATTTGCCCTATAAAACATGCAAAACAAATACCGTTAATTCATTTTGACTATGAACCATAATTGTTTTAATTCGTCACAAGCCTTTAATAAACTCATATAGAATTGCTTTTAACTGTTCAATATGATAAAATAACAAAACTGGTTTTGCTCGTAATAGGATAATTTTTGCTTTTTTTACACAAATATTTTTAATTCTGGTCTCGTAATTTAGTAATATGATGAAAAATAATATCGTTTTTTGCCCCATATTTATTCACGATTATATATCATCAGGTATCTTTCAAAGAAATATCATTCTTATAATACTATCTTTAATATGCTTTTGGATAAATCCCCCATTTTCCCTGGCAATTGGAAATAAATCGTACATATCCACAAAAAGTGGTAAAGGATATTTCCCGTTATGCGTTTCCGGACAATCGGCAGCATTATATATTAGCTCAGAAGATTACAGTGGCGCTATTCGTGCATTAACGGATCTGCAAACCGATATTCTACACGTGACAAATACCAAACCAATCCTTTCTGAAGGTACTATTCCGAAATCAAAACATATTGTCTTGGTTGGCACTATTGGGAAAAGTCCGGTTATCGACAAACTGATAGGAGAAAAGGCGCTTAATGTTACCGGTGTTAAAGGCAAATGGGAGTCTTTTGTAATTCAAGTTGTTAAAAATCCATTTCCGGGAGTTAAAAGTGCTTTGGTTATTGCCGGAAGTGACAAGAGAGGTACTATTTTTGGTATCTATGATATATCAGAAAAGATTGGTATATCACCATGGAATTGGTGGGCGGATATTCCAGCCAAACATCATTCAAAACTATTTGTACTTCCCGGCCGCCATTCTTTTGGTCCACCAGCTGTTAAATACAGGGGTATATTTATTAATGACGAGGCTCCATCTTTGTCTGGTTGGGCACAGGAAAAATTCGGTGGATTCAATCACAAATTTTATAAAAAAGTATTTAACCTCATCCTTCGATTAAAAGGGAATCTGTTATGGCCGGCCATGTGGGGTCATTCGTTTTTTGCTGATGATTCACTCGATGAAAAATTGGCAGACGAGTATGGCATTGTTATGGGTACTTCCCATGCTGAACCGATGATGCGTGCTGTATCTGAATGGAAGGAATACGGACATGGTCCATGGAATTATCAGGCAAATGGGAAAGAATTACGAAAGTTCTGGAGCGACGGTATTAAACGAATGGATAATTATGAGAGCATCGTCACCGTAGGTATGCGCGGCAATGGAGATATGCCTATGAGCGATTCCACGAATATCGGCCTGCTCGAAAAAATAGTTCATGATCAAAGAAATATCATTCATAATATGACCGGTAAACCCGTCAGTTCTATTCCGCAGGTATGGACGCTTTATAAAGAAGTGGAAAAATATTACCTGGAAGGTATGAGGGTCCCAAATGATATTACTCTTATGTTCAGTGACGATAATTGGGGTAACATCCGGATGCTTCCCAAACTGCATGGCCAACCAAGACCAGGAGGTTATGGCCTGTATTATCATTATGACTATGTTGGCGGCCCTCGTTCTTATAAGTGGATGAATACGGTACAGATAGAGAGAACCTGGGAACAATTGCATCTGGCATATAAATACGGTGTAAAACGAATTTGGGTAGTTAATGTGGGCAGTCTGAAGCCTAAAGAATTCCCGATACAATTTTTTATGGATTATGCCTGGAATCCACAAAAATGGCCGGTTAACCGGTTACCGGAATACTATAAACTTTGGGCTCAACAACAATTCGGGACTAAATTCGCGAATGAAATCGCCCAAATTCTAATGACGTACACCAGGTACAATGCCAGACGTAAACCGGAACTTCTATCTCCAAAAACATATAGTCTCGACCACTATCGTGAATCGGGAAAAGTCGTTGCTGATTATAATTGCTTGAAGAAAAAGGCGATGGCAATCTATAATAAGTTGCCCGATAGTTATAAGCCGTCTTTTTACCAGCTCGTGTTATATCCTGTGCAGGCTTGTGCCAATCTAAATGATCTTTATAAAACGGTAGAACAAAACAGGTTGTTCGCCAAAGAAGGTCGGGCGATAACAAATAACCTGGCACAAAAGGCTCATAAATTGTTTAAAAAGGATGCGGAGTTATCTCATTATTATGACAATGTGATGTTAAACGGTAAGTGGGACCATATCATGCATCAACCTCATATAGGGTATACTTCATGGGCTCAACCGAAAACCAATATTATGCCGAAGGTTAAGCATATTGAGCTCCCTGAAGCTGCAGAAATGGGTGTCGCTATTCAGGGGTCCAATCAATGGTGGCCCAAAGACACAACTCATGCCATATTATCTGAATTTGATAAATACAATCAACAAAGACATTATATAGAAATATTTAATCGGGGAAAAACACCGTTCAACTACTCTATCAAAACGGATAAGACATGGGTAAAAATATCCCCGGGTAGAGACGGACAGGTTAACCTGCAAAAAAGGATATGGATACAAATCGACTGGAAAAATGCGCCAGGGGGAGAACTTTTGGAACCTTTGACCATAACGGGACCAAAGAATAAGCAGGTGGTTGTATATCTCAAAATTGATAACCCTCCATTCCCTAAACGAGATAAAATAAATGGATTTATTGAGAGTGATGGTTATATCTCCATAGATGCACAGCATTACTCCAAAGCGGTAAATTCCAAAGAAATTCATTGGGTTATGATCCCGAATTTAGGCCGAACAGCCTCGGCAATGACGACATTTCCGGTAACGGCCAATGAACAAAATCCGGAACGAAATAGCCCTCACCTTGAATATAAAGTATATCTGAATTCAAAAGGGCCGGTTAATGTCAAAGTATATCTTAGTCCTACCTTAAATTTTGAGCATGATAAAGGCCTGCGATACGCTCTTTCTTTCGATACTGATAAACCTGTCATTGTGAATATGAATGGACCCCTAAAATCACACCTATGGCCGAAGTGGGTCAGTAATAATGTCAATATTCAAGAAACCACACTGCATATTAACAAGCCGGGAGAACATATTTTGAAATTTTGGAGAATAGACCCGGCTGTTGATGTGCAAAAAATAGTAATTGATGCCGGTGGCGTTAAGCATAGTTACCTTGGTCCGCCTGAAAGCTTTCACCGTCAGTTATAATAACTAAATGACCGATCATTGATAACAAACAAAATTAGTTTATCTGAAAATTTGCATAATTTTTATTCAATTCACATATAATTGAATTACCCTATTGTTTTATTATGCTTTTTATTTTATGCTCTTTAAGAAAAATGATGTAACTATATAATCATCAATGACCCAAACGCATGAACAAAAATAAGATTTCATCAAAGTACCGACTGAGCGTTATCGCTGTATTTTTACTTTTTATTTTAGGTATCAATTCTTATTCCAATAAGAATTTTACTAAAACTGTACTGACAAATATTCAACAGACCAAACCGGATACAATTCCCAACTGGCGGCGTTTATTAAAAGGTGGACACCGTATAGGACCGGCAACGGCTCCGGTACAAATTGTGGAATTTTCTGATTTTCAATGTCCTTATTGTTTCGAGATGGAACCTGTTTTCAAAATGATTCGTCAAAAATATCCGAAAAAAGTGGCTATCACCCGTTATAATTATCCACTGCATCATCATAAACAGGCTCTTCCTGCTGCTCTTGCTGCCGAATGTGCCGCCCGTCAGGGTAAATATGATGAATATCACGACTTGTTATTTGCCAACCAGGATATATTCCCTTCACAGCCATGGGATAGCCTGGCTAAAGAAGCCGGCGTTAAGGATATCCAAAAATTTCACGGGTGTGTCAAAGATGAAAAGACACTAAAAATAGTTAATGATGATATCCTTCTGGGAGATACCCTGAAAGTTAACGTGACTCCTACTCTAATCATAAACGGTGTTATGCATCCCGGAACAATGAGAGAAAGTAAGTTAGAGCAAAAGATTAATAAAATTCTTTCAAAATCTTCCGATTAATGTATTTAAACTACAACTTTACTTTGAAATAGTAACCTGATATCCGGATTATTATTTGTAGTTAGAGACTTCTATCAAGTTCTGATCAGGATCACGAAAGTAAACAGATATAACGGGTCCTGCAGCGCCTGTGCGTTCAACGGGACCTTCTATAACCGGAACTTTTGCTTTCTGCAGATGTTCTAATACTTCTTTTATCGGTGCATTGACGATAAAACACAGATCAGCCGAACCGGGGGTAGGTGAATTGGCCTTTGGTTCATATTCTTTGCCTGCCTCATGAATATTTATTTTTTGATCACCAAAATGCATGGCCCTTCGACCAGTTTCAAATATGACGATCTCCATCCCCATAACCCGTTCATAAAATTCACAGGTTTCCTCGATATCAGCTACCGTCAATACCAAATGATCCAGGTGATCAACTTTTAACATTTATAATAACCTCTATTCATTTCAAAGTTAAACAAGTTCATATGACCTACACCTGTTGATCAAAACTTACAACTATAATATCATTGCCTGTTTCAAATCGTTGATTATATCCACTGGTTCTTCAATTCCAACCGCAAGCCTGACCAATCCATCAGTTATACCGGCTTGTTCTCTTATTTCCGGCCTTACGGCTTTATGAGTCATGGAAGCGGGATGCTCTATTAATGTATCCACATGTCCAAGACTTACAGCAAGGCTACATAATTCGACGTTATTCATGAGGTGAACACCGGCATCATATCCGCCCTTCATTTCGAATGCAATAACACCTCCATAACCATTCTTCAATAATGATTGGGCTAATGAATGTTGAGGAAATGACTCCAAACCCGGATAAAAGACTTTTTCTACAGCCGGATGACGTTCCAGATGTTCAGCAATTATTTGTGCATTTTCGGAATGACGTTTCATCCTTAGAGCAAAAGTCTTAAGTCCCAATAATGTCAGCCATGCATCAAAGGGTCCGGCTATACCACCAATATTTTTTCTCCAAAGCATAACCGATTCATTTAGAATAACGGGATCGCGGGATACAAGCACTCCTCCTATGGTCGTACCATGTCCGCTCAGATATTTAGTTGTTGAATGAGCCACAACATCTGCGCCATATGTTAACGGGCGCAAATGATACGGGGTTGCAAACGTATTATCCACCATCACTTTTGCACCTATTTCATGAGCCGCCCGAACAATTATTGGGATATCAACAATTTCAAGTGTTGGGTTGGCCATACTCTCCAGGTAAACAAGGGATGTATCCGGTCTTTTTTTCAAAACGGAGATCACTTCTTCTGTATTTTTCCCATCAACGTAAGTTACTTCAATGCCCAATTCCGAGGCTTGTTCTGAGAGAAACTCACTTGTGCATCCATATAATGTTTTCTGTGCAATCATATGGCGACCGTGAGCCAATCCGAGAATACCCGCTGTGATAGCAGCCATTCCGCTTCCGAAAATCAATGCTCTGCTCTCAGATGGATCGTCAAAATCCTGGCTTTCCAACATTGCTAATGCCTCTTCAAGCGAATCAATATTCGGATTAGCAATCCTTGTGTAGGTATGACTTGCCCCACCCTCTTCACCTGCAAACAATTTGCTTCCGGCTTCGACATTATCAAAAACAAATGTGGATGATTGATAGATAGGCATTAAGTGCGATCCGTACGGATCCTTCCTGGCCGGATGTCCGACATGAGCCAGCTGGCTGTTTAAATCTAACTTTTTCTCTTTCAGCATCTCATCTTTCATGATTCGTCTCCCATATCAATTGGTATCTTGGTTTCGTCTTTTCTGGTTGATAGAACAACCATGGAATGTATATGCTGCACTCCGGGCAACCTGGTCAGTTTCTGCCACATCACATATTCATAATCCGCCGTATCGCTTACAACAACTTTCAAAAGGAAATCAGCCTCACCGGTTGTATGATAGCAAGCAAGTACTTCCGGCATTTTGTCCACTTCATCACAAAACTCTTCAACAGCCTGAAGTTTATGCATCGCCAAAGAAATGGAGACAAAAACGGTAAGACCTTTTCCTATTTTCTCTTCATCAACAATAGTCCTGTATCCTTTAATAATACCATCGCGCTCCAGCCTGCGTACACGCTCCAATGTAGGCGTAGCAGTCAATCCTATTCTCCTGGCCAGCTCATTGTTTGATAAACGCCCATTCTCCTGTAGAATGTCTAATATCTTTTTGTCGATAACATCTAATTTCATCTCAGGCATAATTAAAAAGATTAAACAAAAGTATTTTATACTATATACAGTATATATATTTATAATAATAACCTATATAATCAATATAAATAAGTTTATTATTCTATTTAATAATATTTTTATAGTGTATCTATCTTTTTTAAAATATTGTCAGGCAACAATTTTATGCTACACTTAGCCTTTCACTTACAAGCCATATTATTTCTTAATCTCAATGGAACCGTTTGATATTACATCTCGTTTGTAAGATTAGAATAACTAAATGCCCGTTAAAGGATTAGTGAATGGAACAAAAAAATAATTCTCTGAAGGATTTTTCCCTCAGAACCCTAATAGTTATTGGTATTCTTTTACTTACAGCGGCAATAACTATTATTACATGGTATTCTCTCGATGTAATTTTATTGATATTTGCAGGTATCCTGTTGGCTATCACATTAAGAGGTATTAGCCAATATATTTCCGGGTATTTGCCTTTTTCCAATAAACTATGGCTTACTGTCACGATTTTGCTTGGTTTTAGCAGTTTAATTTTTGGGTTTTGGTATTTCGGCCCCCATGTGGCACGTCAAATAAACGTATTGAGTGACAGCACACTAAACTCACTGAACCACCTATTGGATGAGATTCGAAAATTTGATATCGGGAAAAAGATTATTTCAGAGGCTGCTAAATCGTTTGAGGAAACACAAAAACTCAATATCCTCGCCAGAATAACCGGTATTTTTTCGAGTACGCTCAGTTTACTTATCAACTTGTTAATCGTACTCTTTGTAGGCCTATATACCGCTTACGAGCCCAAACAGTATGTCGACGGTTTCATCAGGCTTGTTCCTATTTCATACAGAAAGCGTATGAAAGAAATTATCATTTCCGTTGAACATGCGTTACGCTGGTATATAATTGGTCGAATTTTATCTATGATTTCCATAGGTATTTTTACCTTGATAGGCCTTTGGCTTTTAGATGTTCCACTTGCTTTTTCATTGGCAACATTAGCAGCACTTATGACTTTTATACCTTATCTGGGTCCCATTTTGTCAGCTACCCCGGCAATATTAATTGCCCTGTCGATAAGTCCCGCCATGGCATTATACGTTGCGTTACTATATACCGGAATACAATTGATCGAAAGCTATTTGATAACACCACTGATACAATTACGTGCCGTCTCACTCCCGCCAGTATTAACTATCGCGACTCAAATTATTTTAGGTATAGTTGCCGGAGGTATTGGACTGGTCATGGCAACCCCTTTTACAGTGATGGTTATTGTCGTCATACAGACAGTATACATTGAGGATATATTAGGAGACACCATTCCCTTATTGGGACAACATTCTGAAAATGACAGTTGACTATTGACAATTGTGTGTTACGAGAAATAGGTTCGCTGATAATTCAGTCCTGTATAAATCCAGGCTAATAAAAAAGCCCCTGGAACAACTCCAGAGGCCTTTTAAATTAAGAACTTAAGTATACTAAAAGAATAACAACAGAGAACTAATGGCTGTTGTCACATTATATCCTCTCGAATGAGAATCTTTAACAGTCATTATACCGGCTTCGAGTTGAAAGTTTCTAAATTCAATTCCGGTTCCTAAACTAAAACTATTACTCGATTTACCGCCCGTTCGATAACCTAACCGCAGAGGTATAAAATTAAATAGTTTGTATTCAACACCGGTTGATATTGATGAGTTGGTTGAATTCATTCCAATTTTGTTCATTCCCTCGGCATAATCAAGCATAACACCCAATTGTCCATATTTTAAATAGGCTCCAAGATGAATCATCGTAGGTAAACTGGCATGAATACTGCCGATATTATCTGGACTAAATGCTCCGTAAATATTCCGGGCAATGCTATCCTGCGCCACATAATTCAAATAGTTACTGAAGCTGCTGTCGTGTTTGGCATCGATTTGTTGATAATTGGGTTTTAAACCATTCCAATTGAATGTATTATCCGCACTAAATCGTTGAGCATTTTTCTTAAAATTTACACTGCCAAGATCTGTGACCGATGCCGAAAGTGTCAGTGCATGGCGGGGTAATTCATTATTATAATTATTGGCCTGACCATTGATGGAACCGTCAAATGAGAGGACATAACTCACACCCATATCCAGCCCCATGCCTGATCCTTTAATACCTCCTTTACCCATGGAACTCATATTAATATCGCTGAACGAGGGATCCTTATTCGGGTTCTGCCTTTGATTATAAAATTTTTGGAATCCATTAGTCAAATCACCAACAGTGTATATATCATAATGGAATTGATGTTGTATCAATGTATCACCAGACATTTTCAGATTGGATTGGAAATCCGATTTAAAGTATGTGAGCCCTTTGATGATCTTTGGAGAAATACCCAAATAGATTCTTTGATTAGTACCTAATGCAAAACTTGTTGCATAGGATAAACTCACTTCCGCCGTAGAGTATACTTCATTACTGAAATTGACCGGTCTTGCCTGAGAAAAGTAAGACTGATCTAGTCCTCTCAGCATAAATTCGGCCAATCCCCTGCTGACAGAGACATCACCCAAAGTCCGGAATCTCAATGCCGCGCCAAAAGTCCCGATCCTGGTTTTATGTACAAAGGCCAGCGGCAAGACATTCACATTGAACCCGAGCGTTCTTGAATCGGCACCTGATTTCCCAAACCACTCATTAACAGCAGCATCTACCTGACTGTTATTTAGCTGATATCCATGTGTAAAGTATTTATTATAGACGGCAATATTCATCAAAGGGCCACCGGAGGCTATGGTCAATTCGCCCGGCAAGCCTATCATGAATTGATTTTTACCATTAAACAATCCCAGATTAGCCGGATTAATGAATGATGCATGGTACCCACTCATATATGCTGCTCCCCCACCTCCTAAACCTAAATTACGAGCCGAGAGATAGGTAGATTGGGCATAGGAATAATTACTTAGGCCGCAAATACCCCAAAATGCAACCACAAATAGTAATATCTTTTTGATAGAAGTCATTTCAATTTCCATTAGTCTTACCCCCCACTTTCGACTGAATTTTGAAATTTCCGCTCAATTTCATTTGTAAGAAATCTGAAGCTTGAATTCTTACAGAACCATTATTCGTTGTATTCAACTTAGCATATAATCGCACATATCGTGCTGTATGCAGTGTATCTAATTGATTTCTCGAAAAACTAATTTGTAAGACATTTTTATTTGGAATACTTACAAAATGTGTTTGAGGGTCGACATCAGCTGCTTTTAAAACAATTGGTGCAGCACCCGCTGCTGTATCCGGGACAGTCGTAACCGGATTCATGTTCTGATCAAGAAAAGTTAATTGCAGGTTAGCGGCAAGGGGCAACCCATTTGTATAATGCATCATTATTGAGGCGCTTGATAACCGGGTATCACCCTGACCGGATGGCAAGCTCGACAAGTCTGCAGACACCGTATCAACATATGTAGCCGGTTGAGATGGGGTGGCGATATCTAAGGGTATATCCAGGCCGATGGCCGTATCGAAAAAGAAATTGTTAGGCGGTGTCGTAGGAATACCGCTAAATACCAGTATCGCTTTACCAATAAATCGAACCTCGGTAGGAAGATTACTTATGAAATCTCCTATATTCGAATTATTTGAATTAAACTTGAGGCTACCGAATAATGTATCCGTCCTGGTTGAATCAGCTGTTATTCCAAAAGTCATCAATTGGTTGTCCGGAAGAGCCTGACCGTGAGCATCCAATCCGTTTACAGGACTTCCGGTGACAGTGTACTTTGACCCGGTTTTGGGCATAAAAAACACGCTGTTGCCATTTGGATCATTACCAACAATCCCGGCATATACCTTATTACCGCCGGTAATATTGGTTCGGTAATAGAGATTCATTTGGGCATTATTAAGTGAGAAGTTACCCATACGTTTAGAAAAATACTTCAAGTTACTGATCTTGACTATTTTTGCTTCCGCATTATCATAAAGATCCAGTATATTGATACCGTTTGTGGTGTCGTCATAATTTAGGTTTATAACGACCGAATAACCGGATGTACTGCTTCCAACCGTTTTCGGTAATCCGGAACCGGAAGTACTAACACTTACCGAACTGGTAAAATCTGTACGCGTACTCAATTTCACTAAGCCCGTACTATCCACAGACAAAAAATTATTTAAGTTATTTTTTGTAGTATCAACGAGAGCATCGGGCCCTCCAAGAAAATCAACCTTTTTCTGAAAAAGAGGAATGTCGAGCGATTGTGTTATGCCAAAATCAGGACTATGTGGCATTTCACAGCCAAATAATCCTATGATTAGAAATAGCAACACGATTCCACTCGTTATAGAATGAATTACTTTTTTTCCCATTTAATAGCCGTGTATAATTAGTGATCAATAATCTGTCTTTTATTTCATTTTACCCACAATGAACTATAATTTATGTAGAAGACGCATTCTTATACGAAATCATATAAATTTGAAATTAAAAATTATCTCATATAAGAAGACTTAGCACAACCAGTGATTTTGTTCAATATCATAGCCTGAACAACTTCAAAACCGCAGCATATTAACCATATTCGAGGATTCCGAAGTCATGAATATGCAGATATTGGTCAAAAGAGCGCTTTGGCATGGTCTTCTATAATTATAAAAGTGACCTAATAATACAAAAATGTATATACATTACATATGATTTAATATGGAATGTGTGTAATATTTTAATAATAAGTATGTAATCTATTACAACATATGTAAGGCTTGTGTAGAATAATTAGATATATTTGAAGCATTACCATTAATAAATATTGATTAATTGTATTAGTTAATTAACAACATTTATTAACTGGTCTATATAGGACATGATACCTTTTGAAAATACCGATTTAAAAATAGTTGGGTGGAAATTTAATGATGATGAGCAGATATTATTATTCATATTACTCCCCAAAAAATACAGTGAAGTTTTTAATTCTGAAGAATTCATTAACCAATTAACTACACTAGACAACTCATCTTTATCCGAAGATATAAAGGATGAAAAATATGAAGAGTTACTCGAAAAATATGGAATTTTAGAAATTTTCGAACAGGAAGAAATTTCAGAATTAACCGGGAAGGGCGATATTGATCCGGACGATTTACATCAATCACTATATGAATTTTTAAAAGAAGAGTTAAATAATTAGCAACTCTTTAAATGTAACTTATGCTCTTACCAACCTATCATTAAGATTTTTTTTGGTACGCTCACATTCAAAATTCCCATTTTTCCCAGTAATTGAGTAACTTGTCACAGTTTTTGAACTGATCTTTAATCATCTATACAGATTTTAATTTTGGAAGATTATCTGCAAGCTATTACCAAAGAAGAAATTAACACTTTACCATTAGGCCGTTTTGAAGGTGACATTCATATTATCACCAGTAAAAAAGAAGAAGAAAAAGCCTATTATGAACTTGAAGATGAAACCCTTCTGGGTTTTGATACAGAAACAAGGCCTTCTTTCAAAAAAGGAATTCGGTATCCCACGTCCCTTGTTCAACTCGCCGGGGAAAAAGCCGTTTATCTTTTCCGATTAACTCACATAGGTTTTCCGGAACGTCTACAGGATTTACTGTCGAACCCGTCTATAACCAAAGTGGGTGTTGCTATACGCGATGATCTTAAAGACCTGAAAAGAATATCAAAATTTCACCCCACAAACTTTGAGGACCTGAATAAAATTGCCGATTATTTGAATTTGCAAAATAAAGGATTACGAAATCTGACGGCTATGTTCCTGGGTTTCAGGATATCCAAGACCAACCGTGTATCGCCCTGGCACAAAAATCAGCTCTCTGATGGTCAGATTACTTATGCAGCTACAGATGCATGGGCAAGCCGTGAAGTATACCTGCAGATGAAATACGCCAACCTGATAGCTTGATAACAACTACAATAATTGATAAAGCATTTAAACACTTATGAGTGATAAATCATTATCACCGGATTTTGAAATTCGGGAAGGAACCTTATCGGAAATTCCTACAATTCTAACCTTCATCAAAGAACTGGCTGAATATGAAAAGATGTCAGATGATGTAGTTGCAAACGAAAAATTGCTAAAGGAACACTTATTTGGTGAAAAAAAATCTGCTGAAGTTGTCATCGCTTATTACCAAAATAAACCGGTAGGTTTTGCCTTGTATTTTTACAATTTCTCTACATTTTTAGGCCGTCCGGGTCTGTATCTGGAAGATCTTTATGTTCGCAAGCAAATGCGTGGTAATGGCTTTGGAAAAGCACTTCTTAAACATCTTGCCAAAATAGCCACCCAAAAAAAATGCGGACGTATGGAATGGGCCGTTTTAAACTGGAATGAGCCTTCTATTCAATTCTATAAAAGTCTGGGAGCAAACCCGATGAACGATTGGACGGTTTACCGGGTTACTGGTAATGCCCTAAAAGAATTGGGCTCCTGAATTTTATAACAATTACTCTTTCCTTATTACTTTATAATTTGTTGAGTTTACATTAAATAACGTGAGGTTTGGATAAGAATCGCAGAGTTGTAATAATTACATTGAGAATACGACCTGTGAAAATATAACATATCTTGACGACGGACGACTGACCATCGACGACACAGAGCTGTTTTGATGCATAAAGCATGATTCCGATACCGAATTCACGTTGATTATACGGTTTTTCAGAATAAATAATGGTTACTTAATATAAGAGCATTTCTCTGTGGTCGGTGGTCATAGAATAATCTAATTTAACAGCTACTTTTATTAAGTAGATAGATTATAAGCTTAAACAAACCTCCCGTTAATTATAATTAATAATATCAGATTATAGTTGCATTAATATGGTATTATATTTCCCGTTCATTGCGGTTTTAATTGTATAATTAATATCAAAGAAGGCTATTCAAAACCAGGGATTTTGTTCAATATCTAAGCCTGATTGACTTCGAAACCGCAGTATATTAACCATATTCGAGGTTTTCGAAGTCGTAAAAATGCAAATATTGGACGAAAGAACAGTTTTGCAAAGCCTTCTCATAATTTACTTTTACTATTCTAATTAATAAACGTGATACAAATCAATGAGACGTCGTAAGCAATATTTTCATATTCATCTGATTGTTATATTCCTTGCTATTTTCTTAAGCGGCTGTGTCGTACAGAAAAATCCTGTAACGGGAAAAAAACGTGCATATGCCTATTCATGGAGCCAGGAACGACAAATCGGTGAAAATGCCGATAAACAAATACAGCAGGAATACGGAGTTTATGATGATCCGAAATTACAAGAGTATGTCAGTAGGATAGGCCAAAAAGTCTTATCGGAAAGTCATTTACGCAGAAAAGATACACCGGAGAAATTTAAGGAAACGCCATTCACATTCCGCATCTTAAATAGTCCCGTAGTTAACGCTTTTGCTCTTCCTGGTGGCTTCGTATATGTAACACGAGGATTACTTTCCCATCTTGAAAATGAAGCCCAGTTAGCGGTCGTATTAGGTCATGAGATAGGACACGTAGCCGCCCGGCATGCTTCTCAACAGGCGCTCCAACAGAAAATTGGTCAGGCTGCTTTGATAGGTGGTGCAGTTGTTGGACAGGAAGTATTCGGTGTTTCCGGTCAGGATATTCTCAATCTTGGTAGTTCAGCTGCCCAACTTCTTTTTTTACGGTATAGCCGCGATGATGAAAGAGAAGCAGATCAATTAGGTGTGGAATATGCCGCAATGTCCGGTTATCAGGCAGCATCTGCATCACATTTTTTTACGTCATTAAAAAGATTATCAGATAAATCAGGTCAAAACCTGCCATCACTACTGTCAACCCATCCGGATCCGGGTAACCGGGAAAAAACAATTGTTAAGTTAGCTGATCAATGGAAACAAAAAGGGTACGATCAAAAAGTTATTGATAAGCAGGCATTTATGAATGAAATAAATAATATTATTTATGGTGACAACCCACGAGAAGGATTAACACAAAACGGATATTTCTTTCATCCTGATCTGAAATTTAAATTTCCCGTACCTGATAAATGGCAGGTTATTAATCAGGCATCACAAGTCGTTTTTGTTTCTCCCAAACAAGATGCGATCATGATTATGAGTATCGATTCACAGTCTGAAAATCCCAGGCAGTCTGTTATGAATGTTATAAATCAGAATGGAATACAGGTTTTAGAAACCGGATCTGCTAAGAGTGGCGACATAACAGCATACAAGGCAACAGCAACGGCACAAACGCAGAATAATAAGACGATTAAATTATTCATTTATGCCCTGGATTTTAATAATAACATTTACCGGTTTACGGATTATTCGGCATTAGAAAACTTCCCCGATTTCCAGCCTGACTTTATTAATACTGCCCGGGGTTTTTCTAAAATTACTGATTCGAAAATATTAAATATTAAACCGGTACGTCTTCATGTTGTTAAAACCCAAAAATCGGCTCCTTTCAAATCGTTTTTGCCATCTAAATTACCCATGAATCTGAAACCGGACGATATTGCCATTATTAATCAAGTCTCTCTAAATGAAAACATTTCAAGTGGAAACGATTTAAAAATACCGGAACAATAAACTCTTATAAAAACAAAACAATAAAGATAATGATAATGATACAGTGATCAATGAACCGGGAAGCAATTAACAAATGGTTACTGGGGGAACAAGACTAAAAATAGAAAGCCATCTCCATTATCAGTAGAGATGGCTTTGATGAAAGCACTAAATATACTTTCACTTTGGGTTTATGATGTGTGTTATTTATTTCAGGTTTTATCTGAAGGATTGGGGTTGAAGATATCTACTCTCTCTTTTCCTTTTACGGCAATTTCACCAAGCATACCTTTCCTTACCACTCTGGTCAATGAATGATCAACCAATTTTACTGTTTCCGGCACTGGAAAATCCAATTCGAAAACACCGGTACTTCCCGGAGGTACATGCATGGTTTGTACAAACCGTTCAGGTTTATTTATAATAGCTCCGGCACTCCATGCTTTGGTAAAGATATTTCCTATAGGGTGGAAACTCGAGGTTAAATTCGGTCCGCCATTAACAAAGAATATTCGTGCTGTTTCTCCTGTTTTAACCTGCATGGCACCATGAACATCCGGTGTTAATGCATGTTTTTCACCATTTAATACCACATAAGTCGGATCTTCTGCGAGCATGCTTTTAAAGTCAAAATCATGTAAACCGCCTTCGCCCGCTTCCTTAACGGTATATATTTCATTCTGACCTACATAAAATTCGTGGTCAACTTTAGGTAATCCTTCTGGTGGCTCAACTAATATCATACCATACATACCACTGCTAATGTGATAATCCATATTAGGTACTGCACAGTGATAGATAAATGCTCCCGGATACATCGCTTTAAATCTCATATTGCTTTTTTCTCCCGGAGCTACTAAT
>Ga0209918_1000968_pt1 | contig 16808 bp, 13 predicted proteins | sample SalPonD_shore_MG_FD_185712 | JGI IMG/M metagenome (GOLD analysis project Ga0209918, IMG submission 185712) | Salt pond soil microbial communities from South San Francisco under conditions of wetland restoration - Salt Pond MetaG... | ecosystem: Environmental > Aquatic > Marine > Intertidal zone...
GGAAGGGTTGGCCAATTCTATGAGCAAGGGAACTGGTTTCGGGGAGGTGTGTTCCAGATGTTATTTGCCGAATGGCTTTATGGAGTTGAGCAGGATGTGTTTCGGCCCCGTATCCCCAAAGACGCCACCCGGGAGGATTTGAAACGTATCTCTCGGTTTTACAATCTCAAGCCCATGCGTCCACCGGTAGATTGGGAAAAGGCATTTGCCCACTTGCCCCTGCAGGATCTGTTGAAAAATATCCACGGTAAAAAACAGATTTTCGACAAGATGATTCGCCGTAAGCCTAACGATCAGGCTTGGTACCAGGGCGGCTTATATCACGATAATATGGATTTTAATGTGCCCAGCTTTTGGTTCGCCTCCTGGTATGATGTTTCGGTGAGTCCAAACCTGGCCCTGTTTAATCATGTACACAAAGATGCTAAAAATCCCCAGGTGCGAAATAATCAGTATCTGGTTATTGCACCAACATTGCACTGCGGATATACGCGGGCAACTGAAAATACCGTCGTGGGTGAACGCAGTGTTGGCGATGCACGGCTCAATTACGAAGAGCAGATTTATGATTGGTTCGACCTGTGGTTAAAAGGCAAAAACAACGACTTTAAAAAGAAGACGCCACGCGTTCAGTATTATACGATGGGCAGCAACAAATGGCAGTCGGCCGAACAATGGCCTCCCAAAGATACTAAAATGGTGACATTTTACCTGGACAGCCAAGGAGAGGCCAACAGCTTGTATGGAGACGGTGAGCTCACCGTTGATAAGCCCGGCGAAAGCAATCATCCCGATGGGTTTACCTATGATCCGATGAATCCTGTACCCACTTATGGAGGTGGCTTTTGTTGTATGGGAGATGCGGCTGAGCCCGGGGCGTTGGATCAGCGCGAAATGGAGGCCCGCAATGATATCCTGGTATATACTACGAAGCCATTGAAGAAGGGCGTAGAAGTGACTGGCCCGATAAAAACCACCCTGTATGTTTCTTCGGATGTGAAGGATACCGATTTTACGGTGAGGCTTATCGACGTCTATCCGGATGGCACAGCCTATAACCTGCGCTCAACTATCCAGCGGGCTCGATACCGGGATGGGTATGGCAAGGAAGTATTTATGAAAAAGGGACAGGTATATAAATTGGACATCTCTCCCATGACGACGAGCAATTATTTTAAAAAGGGACATCGTATCCGTATTGAGATTTCCAGCAGTAATTTCCCCAGGTTTGCGAGAAATTTAAATACCGGTGGAAATAATTATGACGAAACGAAGTGGAAGGTCGCCCATAACAAAGTGCATCACTCCGGCAAATATCCATCGCAAATCCGGTTGTCTGTTAAGATGGGTACGCTACCCGTTGAAACGCAGTAGCCTTATTTTCAAAGCCGGCAGCCTCTTTCAATTATGATTAAAAAATCGTAATCTTGGTTTGAAATCTGTGAGGTTTCATATTACTTATCAGGCGTAAAGCTGGTTTCTCTTGATCGCTAAGATAGTCGCACAGGTTTTGCATTATATCATAAACGAGGGATCTTTTCGAGGTCTGGATCCCACCTATCTTAATTTATAACGGCATCGCTTAGGTCAGAATTATGGATAATTCAATTGGTCTGAATTCTAACTCAGACGTTTCTTACAGCTTGGAACCTTTTTTTAAGTTAACGCCCGACTTGTTGTGTATTTCCGGATATGATGGCTACTTCAAAGAAATAAATCCGGCTGTTTCCGAAACACTGGGATATAGCCGTGAAGAACTTTTTTCAAAGCCTATCAACAGTTTTGTTTATCCCGATGATCAAAAAATAACCGAGGGTTATAGAGAGAATCTCCGGAAAAAGATTCCACTATTAAATTTTGAGAATCGTTATGTGACAAAAGAGGGGGAAATCGTATGGTTGTCGTGGACCTCAATACCGTCGCCGGATGAAGAATTGATTTATGCCATTGCAAAAGATATCACGTATAAAAAGAAGGTTGAAAATAAACGAAATTCGCTTATTAAAAACCTCACTCAGATCAACCAAAATCTAAAACAACTAACCTATTCTACTTCGCACGATCTGCGAACGCCGGTCAGTAATTTGGTTTCCGTTTTTAGCATGTTAGATACCAACAAGATTGAGGATGAGGAGACGGCTGAGTTTATCAAGATGCTCAAATCAGCAACGGATAATTTAAGAGATACCCTGGATAACTATGTTGATGAGCTGACCAGCAAAGAAAGTTTGAGTATCAGCGTAACAACAGTAAATCTCGAGGATACTCTTGACGGTGTGCGTGAATCTATTTCATCTCTGATTCAGGATTCTAAGGCTACTTTTGAAATTGATTTTTCTGAAGTTGAGAATGTTCATTTTAATAAAACCTACCTTGAGAGCGTATTCCTTAATCTGATTACAAACTCAATAAAATATTCCAAACCTGATTACCCACCCGAAATATCGATTTATACCCGTCTAAAAGATGGTAATAAACAATTAATTTTTGCTGATAATGGATTGGGATTTGATATGGATGAAGTAGGCAACAAGGTTTTTGCATTGAATCAGAAATTCCATGGTCATACGGATAGCAAAGGGGTAGGGTTGTATCTGGTCTATAATCACATCACCAGCTTGGGCGGGCACATCAAAGTCGATAGTAAAATTAACGAAGGCACTACCTTTACGATTACATTTAGAGAGTGACTATCAGAACATCAAAGGGGGATTAAATTCTATTTCGTATTCAGTGCTTTGGCTCGTATTTTAAGGATTCACTCCATTCTATGATTTCGACGATTTATTCATGTTTAACTTAGGTACTTTTCAGACACTAAACGTTGCGCGTATCTCCGAACACGGTTATTATTTACAGAACACTTCCACAGAATCCGACGAGGTAGTATTGTTGCCTAACAAGCTGGCTTTTCGGGAGTTGCAAAAAGGGGAGAACGTCCGCGTGTTTTTGTATAAAGATGGAGAAGAGCGCATCACGGCAACAATGCAAGAGCCCAAAATTACATTGAACAGCATTGGCTTTCTTGAGGCGATCGATACCAATAAATTCGGTGCTTATCTGGATTGGGGACTCGATAAAGATTTGTTCGTGCCCCACCGCGAGCAAATCGACAAGATGCGTAAAGGGCAATCCTACCTCGTGTATATGTACCTCGATAGACAGACGAACCGACTGGCTGCCTCAATGAAGATCGACCGTTTTCTGGATAATACAGACATCAGCGTCGAAGAACATGAGAAAGTCGATCTTTGGATTTGGAAGAAGACCGATTTGGGATATAAAGTGATTATTAACGAAAAGCATGAGGGACTTATTTATCACAATGAGTTTTATCGCGATGTATTTCCGGGGGATCAATTAACCGGCTACATCAAACAAATTCGGACGGATCACAAAATTGACGTTACTCTGCGTCCGATTGGGTACAAAAAGGTCGAGCCCAATGCCCAACACATCCTGGAACGGCTAAAACAGGCCGGCGGTTATCTGGATTTACATGACAAGAGTGATCCCAAAGAAATCCATAATCGGCTGGAGATGAGTAAAAAGACATTTAAAAAAGCGATAGGCCGTCTTTATAAAGATAACATTATCCGCATTGAGGATGACGGAATTTATCTTGTTGATTAGCATTTATTCCAAAAACCCATCCTCCTTTCCTTTTACCGACTCCTTTTTTGAAATGGGCAACAAGATATATTCCCATACCAAATATTGGAACATTAAAATTTTTTAATTATACTACATTAAAGAATTTTAATGTTTATTAAGATATAATCAATCGCAGGCTTGGCAACAGATCACATGGAGCAAAATAAAAAAGGCAGGGTACTTATCGTCGAAGACGATATGCTCCTTTCAATGGTTGAGGAACGGCTTATAACGAAATTAGGCTTTGATGTAGTTGGTAAAGTTACAAAGGCAACCGATGCTATTGATAAAACGACAGAACTTAATCCGGATATCATTATCATGGATATTTCCTTGAAAGGGGAGATGGATGGGATTGAAGCTATGGAAATGATCCGTGAAAAATCCAATGTTCCGGTAATTTATCTTTCCGGCAGTTCAGATCGCTATTATTTAGAGCGGGCTAAGAAAACAGGTTTTTCAGGGTTCCTGACTAAGCCGGTAACCAGTGCAGACTTAAAAGAACCTCTATATCTGGCGTTGAAAAATGGAGATAAAAAATCTCATCCTGCAAGTAAACGACAGTTTAATAAAACGGCTTAATCGTTAAGATCTAACAACACACGTCCCACCTGTTTGCCGTTAAGGATTTTTTCGATCTCGTTGTTCAATTCTTCCAGCGAACGTTTTTTTGCTAGCTTATCCAAATTTTTAGGTTTCCATTCGGCAGCCAGCTTTTCCCAAAGTTTTCGACGCAAATCCATCAGGCAGTTGCCGCTGTCAATACCCATCAAGCTGACTCCGCGGAGAATAAATGGATAAACGTTAGTATGCAGCTCATGGCCAAGTACATTTCCACAGCAGGCTACTACACCATTATGTTGCATTTGCCGGATCGTGGTATCCAACATGAGTCCCCCTACTGTTTCGATAGCCCCGGCCCAGTGGCTGGATAGTAATGGTTTTGAAGATTGATCCTGCACTTTATCGCGGTGGATAACCTCGGAGGCCCCCGTTTCTTTTAAAAAAGATTCCCGCTCCATTTTTCCCGTAGCGGCAACAATTTCGTATCCCAGCTTCGACAAGATTCCAACGGCCATCGTACCCACACCTCCTGTGGCACCGGTGACAAGAATTCTTCCGTCTCCGGGCTCAATATTATTATGCCTGAGATGACGAATTCCAATAGCTGCTGTAAAACCGGCCGTACCCATGATCATGCTTTCGCGAAGGCTTAGCCCAGCGGGCAGAGGCACTAACCAATCTCCGGGCACGCGTATAAACTGGCCAAATCCCCCGGAGGTATTTTGGCCTAGGTCGTAGCCGGTAACAATAACACGATCTCCCTTCTTAAAACGCTTGTTGCGGCTTTCTGCGACTACACCAGCAGCATCAATGCCGGGAATATGGGGATATTTTTTGGTGACTCCTTTATTCCCGGATGCCGATAATGCGTCCTTATAATTCAGTGAGGAATAATGCACCTTAACCAGTACATCATTGTCGGGCAATCGACGGAAAGGCCAATCTTTGACCGTTCGTTCAAATTGGCCATCTTCGGTCTCCTCAACTACCAGTGCCTTAAATGTAGTACTCATAAAAACTTCACCAATTTTTTAAGCCATTTCAGAGTATCTTTGTACGGTGGATATCGGAGTGGAATATCCAGCCAATTGCCCTTTTTCATAATGCTCTTTTGATGAGAGAAAAGGTCGAAGCTGGTTTTTCCGTGATAGCTGCCGATCCCGCTGTGCCCAACGCCGCCAAAATCCAGTTCAGGATTGGCCAGGTGCGCAACGGTATCGTTAATACAACCACCGCCAAATGGTACCTGGTCAATAATTTGTTGTTGGATTTCTTTATCGGTCGAAAACAGGTATAGCGCCAAAGGTTTGCTATGTGCCATAATAGATGCGATGACGGCATCCAAACGTTCAAATGATAAAACCGGTAAAATCGGTCCGAATATTTCTTCTTGCATTACTTCGTCGTCCCAGTTTACATTGCTCATAAGAGTAGGTGCAATATAACGTTCTTCCGGCAGGGTTTGCCCCCCAGAGAATACCTTTTCGGGATTGATGAGATTTTCTATTCGATCAAAGTGTTTGCGGTTAATGATTCGGGCATAATCGGGACTTTGGCTGGGATCATCCCCATAAAATTTGACAATTTGTTGTTGAAGAAGTTCTAATAGTTCATCAACGACCGATTTATGAGCATATACATAATCAGGACTCACGCACGTCTGTCCGGCATTCATAAACTTACCCCAGGCAATACGTCGGGCAGCCGTCTTGAGATCTGCCGTTTGATCTACAATAGCCGGCGACTTACCTCCCAGCTCCAGGGTAACCGGGGTGAGCTGCTCGGCAGCGGCTTTCATTATGATTTTTCCGACCCGCTGACTGCCGGTGAAGAAGATGTAATCAAGAGGCTGGGAGAGTAGTGACTGAGTTGTTTCGGCACCGCCTTCTACAACATGCAGATAACCGGGATCGAAAGACTTGTTAATAATTTTTGCCATCAGCTCAGAAGTGTGTTCGGCAAGTTCAGATGGTTTGATGATCGTACAGTTGCCGGCAGCCATAGATCCTAAAACCGGATTTACGGATAGGTGAAGCGGGTAATTCCAGGCTCCGATAACTAGTGCCACGCCATAAGGTTCTGGATATACGTAATTTTTTGATGGAAAGTTGAATATCGAGCCACGAACTTTCTGCGGTTTGGCCCACTTGGATAGGTTTTCTAAAAAGAGATCAATTTCTTGATACAGGATAAACAATTCGGTAGCATAGGTTTCAAAAGGGGGCTTTTTAAAGTCGGCATCCAAGGCCTCAAAAAAAGCTTCTTCGTTGTCCTGTAATAGCTTTTTAAGCTTCCGAAGTTGTTTCTTCCTATATGCAACGTCCCTGCTCTTTCCCTGGCTAAAGAAATGGTGTTGTGTATTGACGATCTGTTCCATAAGCAATTTATTTAGGTCTCTGAATTTTTGCGGCCCTCAAAAGTATCCATCGATCGGTAAACACCGAATAATTTACCCGCTATAAAATCGAATATGCGAGTGGAAAGGGTACCCTTTAAAAAGGGAAGCAGTTTTACCATAAAAGGGGTGCGAAGATGAATTTTATCTTTTTTAACGGCCTGAATAATACGTTGAGAAATATCTTTGGGTTCTAACAAGGGGGTGAGCAATGGCGGTGTAACGCCCGCAAATAAACCCGTCTTAATAAAACTGGGTTCGATTGTAGTAATTCTAACGCCTTTATTTGCTTTAAGTTCAAGCCTGAGCGACTCCGACCAGCCGATCATCCCCCACTTGCTACTCGCATATACCGACATCCGCGGGTTACCCAGGTAACCGGAGGCAGATGCAATATTCACAATATGTCCCGAATCGTTTTGGATCATGTTGGGCAGAAAAGCCCGCGTAGTATGCATCGCACCTAATAAGTTGACAGAAATAGTCTGGGTGATTTCCTCCCGACTTCGTTTTGCAAAACGTTTACCTACAACAATCCCGGCATTATTTATCAGGATATCGATGTGGGATTGCTCGCGAAGTACCTGTTCCGCAGCATCATAAATCTGGTCGGGCTTGGAAACATCTACGGTGTACCTTGCCACCTGAGATGAATGCTCTCCGAAATGTTCGGCCAGTCGCTGAAGTCGTTCTTGATCAATATCCCAAATGATAAGCTTTTGGGCTCCCTCGGCCAACGCAAGTTCACCCATAAGCAAGCCAATGCCGCCGGCGCCACCGGTAATCAGAACATGTTTGTTGTTGAATGAGCTCATGAGATACGATTTCTTTGTTATGGATACCTTTCGAATTCACAGAAAATACAGAGATTGATCAAAAGAACCGTTTTGCAAAGGTCTCCACAAAAGTATAGTAATAATATTCTGAGATATATAGAGAAGAAGTTCAAAATTTCTTATATCAAATAAAATCAAAGTGATGGATTTTAATTATGCCGGATCAGAATAAGGATGATTTACGTAGCCGAATAGAGCGCCTGGAGCAGAAGGTCGAAGACCTGGAGCGACTTTTGCAGGATCAGAGCAGTGCTGATCCGATTAAAAAGAATGTGATTCATTCTTCTGCGGTTAGACCTGCATCCGATCAATCCGATTCAAAAAAAATATCCTGGAAGGAAAGAGATTTTCAGCCCGGCGAACAATGGCTCAACAGAATTGGCATTGGCTTGTTGCTCATTGGGGTTGCTTTCCTTTTTAAATATTCTATCGATCAGGGATGGCTGATTCCCCCGGTTCGCAGCGCAATAGGACTGGGAATTGGGTTAGTGCTTTTCACAAGCGGCATCAGGATGTCGGAAGAAATCAACCCTTTGAAGCAGATCCTCATGGGCGGGGGTATTGCAATATTTTATATTACGGGATTCGCCACTTTTCAGCTCTATGCATTTGCTTCGGGATTGATTATCTGGCCATTCATGGTAATCGTCACTCTCTTGGCTTTGTCGTTATCTCTGCAGCAGGATGAAGCGGTGTTATCTGTGGTGGGGACGCTTGGAGCTCTTGGCACACCTTTCATGCTATACACCGGTGAAGGAAGTGTAATAAGCCTAATGATTTATACGACGTTGGTACTAACAGGAACAAGCATAGTCTATCTTTTTAAAGGATGGAAAACACTGCTCTGGAGTATTGCAGGAGGGGGTTTGGTCGTCATGTATGTCGGCATCATGAATACAACGTTAACACTCGGCCACACGACAACCCCGCCCGAACGATGGGGACTCATGCTGGGCGCAATAATATGGACGATCTCGTCATGGGGAGTGCCGACAATCCGGGCCGTACTTACTACTCATAATCCAGCCAGGTGGCCGAACCCTGAAATGGTACTTGGAGAGGAGCACCTTGATTTTGATCTAAACTACACACCCGCCTCAACCGTACATATCCTGGTATTTTTGACGCCTCTGTTTTTTCTGTCATTGGCGGTTGGCATTTGGAATCTTTCGATGAATGGCGCCGGATTGACGGCTTGCATTCTGGCTGGTATCGGAATGCTGGGATTTCTAATATTGAGAAAAGAGGAAGTGCCGCGCCTGACATCCACCCATATTTTTATGTCGTTGGTGATGTTGACAATCGGTTTCATATTGCTGCTCGAAGGAAATGTGCTATTTACCGTACTGGCAGCCGAAGCTATTGCCCTTCATTTTGTTGCACATCAGACGCTGGACCAGAAAGTAGATATAAGTGCACATATTCTGTTTGGCATCGTTGTTTTGTGGCTAATTAATTTGATGCGTTTTACAGTAGGCATGTCATTTTGGGGGCTCGATGGGGTGACACAATTGGCATTTATAGCAGCAGGTGGTATGCTGGTTCCCAGATGGATAGAAAAAGAAGATATCCGTATGGTTTACCGCATTGTTTGTCATATTCTATTTTTAATCTGGACCTATCAGGCCTTCTCAATATTCGAAAACGGTCAGGCCTGGGTTACGGTAAGCTGGGGTGTTTACGGTGTGGCACTGTTGATCCTGGGATTTATCCGCTATGGCAGATCTATGCGATTAGCCGGAATGTCCACCATATTTCTAATGGTGGGTAAGCTCTTTTTAGTGGATTTATCACAGTTGCAGGCGGTCTGGCGTATCTTGCTGTTTATGGGTTTTGGTGCCATATTTCTATTTCTCGGTTACTACTGGCAATGGCAACTAAAAAAAGAAAATCCGGAAAAGATCGAATAGCAATGTTAATGATAAGAAAATGATGGTACTTTCTATGTTATAGCAGTTGTTGCCGGCTAACAAAAGATCAAGCTGTTTTTAATAAGGATACGTTCTATGGATACAAAGAAATTTCTGTTATTTGTAATGGCATTGGCATTTACAGGGTGCCTGAAATCACCCATTGAACAGGCTGCACAGTCTATTACCAAAGAAAGTTTGATGGAACCCATTAAGGTACTTTCATCTGATGAATTTCAGGGACGTGGTACGGGCACGGCGGGCGAAGATAAGACCGTGAATTACCTGGTGGATCAGTTCAAAAAGTATGGTATTCGGGGCGGCATGCCGGACAGCAGCTACGTTCAAAAGGTGCCGTTAATTGGCCAAAAGACAGACAACGGTGCTAAAATCCGGATCACTAAAAATGGTCAGACAATCCATACTTTCAACTACTACTCCGATTTTATGGCGTGGCCCAGTAACCTGGCGGAGCGGGTCTCCATTGAAGATGCCCCATTGGTTTATGTGGGATATGGGATACAGGCACCAGAAGAAAATTGGGATGATTTCAAGGGGATGGATGTCAAAGGTAAAATCCTGGTCGTTAAAAATAACGATCCCAGCAGTGATCCCGGTTTGTTTGGTGGCAAAACACGCCTCTACTACGGGCGTTACGATTATAAATATGAAAAAGCACGCGATATGGGAGCTGCCGGGGTGCTGATTATCCATACTACACCTACCGCAGGTTACAACTGGAATGTGGTAGCTAATAGCTGGAACCGAGAGCGTTTTTACCTGCGCGATAACGAGGCCATGAAAAATTCACCAACCCAATTTAATGGCTGGCTGACAAAATCTGCCAGCGAAGCGCTCTTCAAAAGTGCAGGACTGGATTTAGAGAAACAACTTAATGCGGCCGAAAGCCGTTCATTTAAACCGGTGCCTTTGCAAGGATTACGTTTAAGTATAAATCTATCGGCTACCTACCAAAAGAAAAATACCCGAAATGTCCTTGCCGTCATCGATGGACGACATAACCGACTCAAAGATCAGTATATGATATTTACGGCACATTACGATCATTTGGGGATCACCGAGCCGGTGAAAGGGGATTCCATCAACAATGGAGCCTTAGATAATGCTTCGGGCGTTAGTGCAGTGCTGAATATGGCAAGGGCCTATAAAGAATTGAAACCTCAGCTGAAGAGAAGTGTCCTGTTTTTAATTGTCGGTGCCGAAGAAGTTGGTTTACTTGGATCCAAGTACTGGGCAGCGCATCCAACCGTGCCGCTGGCTAAGGTAACGGCAGATATTAATCTGGATGGTATGAATGTATATGGCAAAACCAAGGATTTAGTATTGATTGGCTACGGTAGAAATACGGTTAGCGATGTTATTGAGAAAGTAGCTCAGGAACAGGGAAGAGAAGTTAAATCGGATCCGCATCCCGATCGCGGGTATTTTTATCGATCCGATCATTTTTCCTTGGCAAAGAAGGGAATACCTGCAATATTCCCGAGTCGAGGTACAGAGTTTATCGGTAAACCCGAGGGCTATTCGGCCAAAGTTGACAGTCTCGAAGATGCCAATTACCATACGGTGAACGACGAAATAAATAAGTATTGGGATCTTAGTGGCATGGTTCAGGATCTTCGCTTACTTTTCCACGCGGGCTACAGGATTATTAACCAGGAACAAATGCAGAAATGGAAAGAAGACGATGAGTTTAAACAGGTGCATCTAAATATGATCCGAAAAGCCGAAAGCGAATAAAAAGTATAATCATTAGAATACAAGAATCGTTAGAACAACAATCAGCATGTTTTTAATCAAGCAAAATAATCTTATGAAACGATTAGTCACTACACTGTTAGCAGCAGTATTATTAATGGGGATTAGTTCTGTTGTCAAAGCACAGGACAGCGAATCTTCCAAAAAGCAAACAGACAAGATAACTATTGTCGAATATTTCGATTATGAGTGCCCGGCTTGCGGCTACTATTATCCCTTTGTAAAAAAATTGATGAAAAATTATGGGGACCGAATCAATCTGAAACTTCATTTCTATCCATTAACAAGTCACCAGTATGGTGCACTTGCGGCGCGGGTAGCTCAGGCAGCCAAGAACCAAGGTAAGTTTCACGAGATGCACGACATGCTGTTTGAGAACCAGGATCGATGGGCCAATTCAGGAAACCCGACTCCAATATTTATCAGTTACGCTCGCAAGTTGGGGTTGAATATCGATAAGTTCAGGAGAGATTTAAATTCAGCTGAGACCCAGAAAACAGTCATGGAATCCAAGCAGGAAGGCATTCGTAAAGGAGTTCATTCAACACCTACTTTTTTTATAGAAGGAGAAATGCTGCAGCCTTTACCCCGAACGTATAAGGCATTTGAACAGGCTGTAAAAAGTTATCTCAACGAGAAAACGAGTGGCTGAACTCAAGAAATACGTAAGTAGTTGTTAGAGATACTAAAAGGCTGTGTGCCTTAAAACTCCAAAATATTATGATTTACGAATTTCTCGACCAAAAACCAGACTACCCGGATTCTGTATTTGCAGCTCCCAGTGCCGATATCATAGGGGATGTAACTCTTGGAGATGAAAGCAGCGTCTGGTTTAATGTAACTATCCGCGGCGATGTTAATTGGATTGAAATCGGTAGTCGGTCCAATGTACAAGACAATAGCTGTATCCATGTGATGAATCAGACCGGTCCCACAAAAATAGGAGACGAGGTTACGATCGGGCACAATGCCATGATTCACGGCTGCACGATCCATGACCGGGTGCTGATTGGTATTCATGCAACGGTGCTCGACGAGGCTGTCGTCGAGTCGGATGTGATTGTTGCCGCGGGTAGCCTGGTGCCGCCCGGCAAGCGACTGGAATCAGGTTATCTGTATATGGGTACTCCCGTAAAGCAGGCACGCAAATTGACGGATGAAGAACGGGCATCCATTAAAGAGAATTCGGATCATTATGTTAAATATGCTCGCGCTTATATGCAGAAAGATACTTATGAAACGAATCCTTTTTATGATGCAAAGTAGGGATTACTAATTCCTCCACATCCGGAATATGGTTAGACTGGCACAATCGTCCGCTTGTACAAGTCTGATATCTTAGTACAAAGCTTCACCGTAGGCAAAACTAATTCTCCATTTCGTTGTGAGGTAGTTACACTCCCGAACATATAGAAGTAGCAGTATTCCCTTAAAGCAAGGATTAACTCTAAATTTTTAATTTTTAATTCTCATTGTCCTCCTTTTTTCGCGGTCGCTCCGGCCATCCCGAACGCAGGTCATCCCAGTTTAACAGCGTGTTAAAGACCAGACCATGACTGCCGTGCGTTTCCCAGCGCCAAAAGGTATGCGGCGCAAACATAACCACATGTCCCTTGCCCGCCGGCACATCAACAACAGCAGGGGCACCGGCCAGTTCGTTTCCGCCCTTCAGCATGCCACTCAGCAGCAGTGTCTTTGGGTTTTTGGCAAAGCGCATAACCACTCGCGGATATTCTTGCTTCCAGCGCTGGTCTTTCAGCCAGTCGGGCGTCATATAATCATCCGGCCCGCCCACTGTAGTATCAGCCGTGAAGACCGGCCGCTGCCGGAAATAAACGCCCAGCGTGTCTGGATAGCCATAGGTAATCGGGCTGGTGGAATCGACGGTCTCGGCTTTGAATACGCTACCGTGTGTTTCCAGCTTATGCGTTTGCCGGATACTGACATGACGCGTAAATCCGAGATCGATGGGGATGGATGAACTGCCGGCATCGGTGATCAGAACCCCGCCATCTTCAACAAATCTCTTTAGGTTGGCAACACCTTGATATCCCATGCCCTGACGCTGATCGTTCGTCTGATCGATTTTGCCAAGGTTGGGGGTAAGCTTGGATTTTTTCCACGGAATCGGCGGACCCGCTTTGCTTGCCCCGTGCACCAGCTCTTCGGTCCCGCTGTACGTTTCCGGCAGGATGATCACATCATATTTATCGGGATTCATATCTTTAAAATCCTGCATAGAGAGATAATCATAAGGGATATTCAGCTTGTCAAACGCCAGGCGCCACCAGCCGGCATTCTGCGGGGTGGGAATCCAGGTGTGAACTAAGGCAGTACGCGGTATATTGGCATTGTGCATGGCAATACTCGGCGTTTTGGAGACTCCGGTTACCGTAAGTCCCAGCTGGTCAGCTTTATTTTCGATAGCTTGGTGCTGAGCACTATTCAGGTTGTCTGCCTGAATGATCAATGAGCCCGAAGCATAATTCTTGTCATCTGCACTAAATGATTTTTCCGCTACTTTCATGGGAATATCCGGCAGTTGCAGTCGGAACATGGCCACCTGGCTTTCGGTACTGTTGTTGAGCAAGTAAACAGACCGGTTGGGACGGACGAGTTTTCCTTTGGTCTGCACGTCGCGGTTCATCAATTTCATATTTGCTTTTAGGATATTCGGGTCCTTAACTTTGTAAGATTGCACCTGGTACAGGTAGGGCAGGGTCCATCCCACATCATCATAAGGCGCATTATACCGATCTGGAAATTCCTGCCGATCCAGGAGCGTACCAACCAGCGTGCGATAGGGCTGATCCATCCGCACGATATAAGCCCCATCTTTAATAGTTGTCTCTTTTTTGTCCGATTTATTATCGTTTTTATCTTTTTTCTGATTATTCCAAGAAAGCGATTGATCCGTTTCCTGCACCTCAATGCCATTCTTGCGCAGCAAGTTGATGAGCCGGGCCGTAGCCAGTGGGTGGTTCTGGTTTTTGGGGATTACAAAAGCGTAGGGCGCTTTATTTTTTCCGTCTTTAATTGCTTTGTCGGAACGCCGGTAAAAGTTTTCCAGAAATTCCCGTTTATGGATACCCATATAATCCAGCGTTGACAAAACGCCCGTCTCCATGTAGTTAATATTATCCCGCAGCGACCATTTGGTCTTTTTTACCGGCGGATTCATCCGGTACCATTCGGTAGAGGTAGAGCTTTTACTGAGATGCCGTTCTACCGTTTGTGGGATGGAATTGCCAAAGGTTTCGTAAAATCGGCCGATGGAGTTGCGATTATTGGCGATCCAGACCAAATAGTTGCCGGCCCAGCCATTGAAAAAGCCCCATGTCCAGACGCCCGGCATATCGCGGCGCGTGAGCGCATCCACATCGTTGTAGGCCAACTTGTTCCATTCATCCACGGTGGTGGCATCAAAATAGGGATTATACGGCCCTTGACCGGTTTGTACGTACAGAAAAGGAATCGACTCGTGAAGATCGTGCATGACGGTCGGCTTCCAGTACAGATAGGTATTCAGAATATTGTTGGTCAGATCGAGAGCCAGCCCGTAGGCGTCGCGGTTGTTGTCGTGGGCTACATAATGTCCCCAGTACGTAAGCTTAGGTGTCACCCCTTTGTGCGCATCCCGCCAGCGGTAAACATCGACCACGCGGTCGCGTCCATCAGGTTCGGTCACGGGCGAAATTCCTACAATCACATTCTTGCGGATATTATGGATCTTAGGCGAATTGGATACCGCCAGTCGGTAGGCCAGTTCCATAACCATTTCGGGGCTGCCGGTTTCCGGGGAATGGAGTCCCGCCGTCAGGTAATAAATAGGTTTAGCTTTTGGGATTAGCTCCTCGGACTGCTTTTTATCCAAACTCCGGGGATCCGAAAGCTTGTTCAGATACCCTCGATAGGTGTCAATATTTTTGATCGTAGTTGAATCGGCAATAAAAACCTCAATCATGTCCCGCCCCTCTTCGGTCTTGCCGATAGTGCGCACCATCACGCGCGGAGACTGCTCGGCTAACTTCCGCATATAACCATAAATTTGCTCGGTATAGTGCAGCGTATCGGGGGCCCCGATGATCGTGCCGAAATAATCTTTTGGACTGGTGATGTTGGATGAGGCCGGAAGGTGATCCACCAACTCATTCAGGTAATCCGGGTTGGTAGTGTATTTCTTAATCTTTTGGCCATAATCCTGATCCATTTGTTGCTGTGCCCGGACAGGAAACATCCATAAGAAAAGTAGCAATGCGGTGATGGTTGAGCGAGACAATAGCTTCATAAAAACCCCGTAATTTAGTAGTGAACCGACAAGTAAGTGTTTTAATCGATAAAAAGCTGTTAAAAAGTTGGAAAAGCGGCAAATTGATGAAGTAAAAAGTTGGTAAATATTCGATATCTAATCGTTAAAATGGATTTATAGAATCATTAGAAGTGTGTAATTGTTATTTTATACATTGGTCTTTTACCAAGATTTTCATCATGCTGAATTTGTTTCAGCATCTGTTGCTTTCGTAAAGGCCTCTGAAAGCAATTAACAGACTTTAGTCAATATGGAATTTTGAAAGCATTGGAATGAGATAAAAGATATGAGTGAACATCTTGGAAAGTGGCTGGTCGGTATCGGAGCATTTATCGTGCTCGCGGGCCTCATCATCTGGCTGTTTGGCGACCGTCTGGGCTGGCTCGGGCATCTGCCCGGCGATATCAGCATCGAAAAGGAACATTTCGGTTTCTATTTCCCCATAACAACCATGATCATTATCAGCATTGTTTTGAGTATAATTCTTACGATCGTTTCGCGTTTATTTGGGAAATAAAGGTGAAGGAAGATTTCCCCTGCCCGTCAATATGTGTTAACTTTCAACCTTGTAGTAAACAAATTCATTACGTCAATTTAACTTGTCCGGACTTTATCTCCATATTCCTTTTTGCAAACAGGCCTGCTCGTACTGTGATTTCTACTTTGTAACTCGCACGTCGGAGCGGGAGTATTTTGTGGATCAGTTGATCAAAGAAATTCATAGTTATGAGGATACGGATTATGCCGGAGAAACGGTCAAGACCATTTATTTCGGTGGAGGGACGCCCTCGTTGCTGGAACCAATGCAAGTTGAGCAAATATTTTCGGCCATCCACGAGGTATTTCCGGTCGATATGAGCGAGATTACCTTTGAGATGAATCCCGATGATGTAACGGCCAAATTTTTGTCGGCGCTCAAAAATATAGGTATTAATCGAGCTAGTATGGGGGTGCAGTCTTTTCAGCCGGAGCTGCTCGACTTTATGCACCGGGCCCACAACCGGGACGAGGCACTCCGGTGTATCGAACTGCTGGGTAAGACCGGTTTTGATACTTATACCGTGGATTTGATTTACGGGAATCCCGGGCAAAGCCTAGAGCAATTGGAACAGGATTTGGAAACCTTGCTGCGGTTTGATCCGCCCCATATTTCGGCCTATTCGCTGACCATCGAGCCCCGGACGCGCTTGGGCAAGCAGGTAGAACTGGGTCGCATTGCGCCTCCCGAAGACGATAAAGTAGCCGATCATTTTGATTTGATAAATGAGCGGTTCCGGGAGCATGGAATCCGCCGGTATGAGGTGAGCAATTACAGCAAGCCGGGCAAGGAGGCCGTCCACAACAGTAGCTATTGGGAGCATGAG
>Ga0209918_1000970_pt1 | contig 16805 bp, 13 predicted proteins | sample SalPonD_shore_MG_FD_185712 | JGI IMG/M metagenome (GOLD analysis project Ga0209918, IMG submission 185712) | Salt pond soil microbial communities from South San Francisco under conditions of wetland restoration - Salt Pond MetaG... | ecosystem: Environmental > Aquatic > Marine > Intertidal zone...
TGTGCGCGCGAGATTTTCTTCCGTATTTTCAAGCGGAAACGAGCCAACAACAGTAGAATAGAGTCCATTATCTTTTAAGTCCATGTAACTTATAAGGTTTATAAAAATTTAAATTTGTTAGGTTTAGTGAGAGATTAATAAGAGAAAAAGAATTTATAGTATATTAAAAATTAAAAGAGTAAGAACTATAGAATTATCATCGAAATTCTTCTTTAAAACGTAAATTTTTAAGTTTTGTATTAATATTAAAGAGCTCTCTTTTTAGACTAAGATGAGTTTTCATAAAGTCTTTGCGGGTTATCTCTCCTTCATCGAATTTATTTTCGAATTTCTTTATTGTTTCGAGTATACTGTATCTTTTTGCTTCAAGGGCATTATATTTTTCTTCTAAATTTTCCAGTTCTTTCTCATATGAGTTAAATTCAAAATTCCTATGTCTTTTTTTATTAGATGGAAATCCTTCATGATTAAAGAATTCGGATAAATGATTTCGATTATAATCATGAAGCTCAGAATTTATGTGGGGATTATTAACCCGTGACGGAGATGGTCTATTCAATGATCCATAATTTATAAAATCATTAGCTGATCTATTAACTTGGTTAATAAATGGCTGTCCATATTCTTTCTGAGCTTGTTCCAGTTTTTTCATGAGGAAGCTCTTATCTTCCGTATTGGAATTACTGTGCTGATTATAAGCATAATTTTTATGAGGATGATTCTTAAATTTTCCAGGATCAAATCTATTCTCAAAGCCTCCATTATAACTATAATTATTAGGAGGATCATATTTACAAACATCATTTTGATGGTATGGAGCCCCATCATTAGGAGAGAAGAAATTATTATAATAATTGGGAGTTATCTTAGAATTTCCATTATATGATTGAAATTGATTTTGAATATTTTGATTATCTATTTGGTTTTTTTCATTATTAATATTACATCTTAAACTAAAAAAGGAATTTATGCCCTCTTCAATGAAATTCTTCAAATTACTCAAATCAATATCTATATTGGTAAGTTTTTGCCAAGATTTTTTATCATAAATGCTGGTTTCATCAAAATTTCTTGCTAAGAGGATATATTCTATTACTCGTGAAATCGCATCATTCGGAAGAGAAAGCTCATAATTTCCATAAGCAAATTCAATATAGAGCTTTTTAAATAATTTACCTATTTCCTTAATCCTTATAATATCCTCAACAGGAGCTTTAAAAATGAGATTCTGTTTATCCTTTATTACACCATATTCATGGACAAAAGAAAGGTCATAATTCGTAATAAATAAAACTCCTTTTTGTCTTTGAAAAATTCCCTTATTATTATGACTATTTGATAGTTTCGCATGGATGGCATAAATCGGTTTTTCATCATCAGCTAAATTAATAAATCTTTTATATTCTAAGAAAAAATCTGTGATTTTATTTATAAATTTTAAATTTTGTTTAATTAAATTAAGCTCTTCCTCAATTTTTTCTATTTTCTTTTCAATAAAGGATTCAATAGATTTATAGCTCTCATAAAGATTATCTAATATTCCTTCAATAATTTTTACATTATCGTTAGGCTGTGAATAAATATCAAAAAAATAATCTTTATTCAGAGCTAAATGATGAAAATATATATTAACTTTTTCCAAAAGAGTATTTTCAAGATATTCTAATAATTTAAATATGGAAACTAATTCTGATTCCATTTTAGGAAAATGATAACACTTAATTGGGGGGTCCCTTGCCTTTTTGATGTTATCCTTTGTTAAATGAAGGGCGTTAATAAGATTCCTAAAAGGTTTTATAAGCATTCGAGTATTTCTAATCAATTCTAAAAATTTTTGTTCCAAATCCTCTTTTTTCTCAAAGATATTCACAATTCTATGAGAATTACATCTAGGACAAGATTTAACATTTTGGTTTATTTTAATTACATTTTCAGAACCACAATCTTTACATCTTCGTTTACTTCCTGATTCCTCAATATTTTTAGAATCGCATTCTTGACAAACATAGGTCTCTACTTTTTCATTCGCTAAACAGTCAGAACAACAGCTAGCACCGCAATTCTCGCAGTAATAAGCTATCTCTCGCCTTCTCTGGCAGAAATGACAGACTTGAGGCGCGTGTTTGTGATCATGACCATAATTTTCTGACATGCTGTCTACCCAATTTATGTTTAGCTTTTAACAAATCGCTTATTAAAAAAAGGTTCAAATTACATTAAAAATTAAAATAATATTCTAATGTTACCTAAAAAATATTTTAACAAAAGCTTAATTATATTAGATAGAAGGATGCATAGAGAATATCTTGAATTAAAACAGATTGGAAAACAAATTTTGAATGAAAATATCAACCGATTTTGGTATTATTATTTTTTTAGACTTAGATAGTTTTAAAAATTGTATAAAAGTAATGTGTTGGACACGATATCACCCCAACCCTATTATTGGTTATTTAACAACTCAGATAGAGGAATATATTTGAATTTATCAGGCAATTGATATCTGGGGATTAAATAGAAGGAAAGGCACTGAAGAAGCGATTCTTTTTTTCTATCAAGATCACTATTTTGTCTATGAGCTTATGGAAACCTTAAGAAAGGAAATTTTTATAAGAGAAAAACAATTAGATGCTCCAATTTCTTTAAGTATTGGAATGTGTAGAGGTAAAGTACCTAAGTTAAAAAGAATTACTCATCATAGTAAAAATGAATTCAAGAAAGAATATTCCCTATATTTAGCTTATAAAGCATTAAAAAAAGCAAAAAGAAAAGGGGGAAATTGCATTATTCTACTATGAAATATATAATCACGCATTTAAAACATAGAAACTAATAAATGAATACATATTAAAGCAGAAATTTTTTAAGATTTTTTAATATAAAAAAAAAGTATAAATATTATTTTTTTCTTTTGAAAATTACATCTTTTTTTATTAATATTATAATAATAGCTATAGCAACGACAGATGCAATACCAATTATTGTTATAATGATAACTCCACTTAAATTTTCTTCATCTTTAGCAAATAGAAGTCCAAATGGTATCAATGGTGCTATAGATATTTTAACGTACATAATTTCATCATCTGAACCCCAATCTCCTGGTGTGTCATCACCCCAAACTACATGAAAATTATCTGCTCCGTCAACAGCAATTCTTGGATCGTCTACTGAACCATTATGCCACCACACACCTCCGTATCCATCAGAAATAACAGAAGCGTTGGACCATTTGCCTTTGGTAGAACTATAGATTGCTAACATTATTTCATCATGATCTCCACCACCCGAACCCCACACTCCTGGAGTATACTCCTCCCAAACTACATAAATATCACCCTTATTATTTACAGCGATATCTGGATCAGCACTTATATTGGTATTCCAGCCCCACACTCCTCCATATCCATCAGAGATTACAGAAGCGTTGGACCATTGACCTGTTAAAGCATTATACTTTACATACATTATTTCCTTATCATCAAGATTTAAGTCAGAACCATCATAACCTGGGCCCCACACTCCTGGACTATAATCTTCCCAGACCACATGAAGATTATCATTATCATCCACAGCAATTGCCGCATCTACGCTGTTATTAATATTCCAGTCCCACACACCTCCATAACCATCTGAGACTACAGAAGCATTGGACCATTTGCCGGTTGCACTCGTATAATTAGCATACATTATTTCTTTATCAGTACCCCATATTCCATCAGTATGATCTTCCCAGATTACATGAAGATTATCACTGCTATCCACAACAATTCTAGCATCACTGCTATCGTCAGTATTCCATTCCACTCCTTGATACATATCGGAAACCACGGTAACATTGGACCATTTGCCGGTTGCACTCGTATAATTCGCGTATAATATCTCACATTCACTTCCACCCCCCCACTCCCCGGGACTATAATCCTGCCAGACTACATGAAGGTTGCCCGAGTTGTCCACAGCAATATCCGGATTATCACTAGTATCATTATTCCATTCTACTCCTTCATACATATCGGAAATCACAGTGATATTAGTAAAAATAAGGTAAGATGATTTAAGATCAGAGAAGGAACTTCCAATGAAACGCGTCTTAGATCCTATATTAAAATCTATAGATGATGTTTTATATGAAGGCACTGTCAACAATAAAATCAACCCTCCAAAGATAATCAAATTAAACAATAGAAGTAGTTTTATTATTAATTTTCTTTTCATTTTATTAACCACTAAAAACTTGATTTTCTTAATAATTTACCAATACTTCTTTGAGTATTTAAATCTTCCATACAAATTTAAATCTAGGAAGTAAGTTTTATAATACAAAAAATCTAAATAGATATTCATATTCTTCTAAAAAAAAGGTCTCTATGCTCAATCTTATCACACGAAGAGTTATATAGATCTCTTTTTCATCTTTTAGATATAATTTTATCACGGACCATTGGATTTTAAGAAAATAAAACGGATTTCATTTGAAGAAGTTAGAACTTCTTTTGGAGGTGAACTCACCTGCAGAGAAGGGGATATCCTCGCATATGGCATAAATATGAAACCCTTAAAAAATTTAGGAAAAGCTCAAATTATCGATTTTATTCATCGACAGGGAGGTATAGCAGTTGCGACTCATCCTTTTTCAAAGTGTTATTTTGCGTTCCATGATGCTGTTTAAAATTTTGATTTTGATACTATAGAAATTAATGGAACTATTGGAAAAAGTAGCAATGAAAAAATGAGAAGAACAGCAAATAAAATGGTTATACCTTTAATTAGTGGAAGTGATGCTCATTCAAAAACTCAATTAAATACAGTAGCAACAAAATTTAAAGAAACCTTTCATTCAATTTCAGACGTAGTGAAAGCAATAAAGAATGAAAATTGTAAGGTTATTTGAATATAAAAAACACATTTAAAATTAATTTACAAAAATTAGACGCAAAAAATAACCTACTTAATTATTTTAATTTTTTGACCTAAAGCTTGTCCCGGAACTCCCTTTTTCTTAAAATGAGCACGAACTGCTCCATTATTTCCATGAGCTCGTGTTATTATTCCTTTTAATTCTTTACCACCGGAAGTATACCACACAACAGTCCTTCCAATGAGCTTATTTGCTTCTTTACGTGAAGTTATACCAGGAAAAACTAGTATACAATGTTTTGGATGGACTGTATGGCGTCCTCTTCTATAATTCGCAATAGTTCCTTCCTTACCGATTAATTTTAATTTATTCATTGTTAAAATTCCGATTTTATAAGAAGTTCTTGTTACTTACTTAACAGATAAAATATTTAAAAAAATAAAAAATTTTAGGTTTTAGATTTAGTGTGTTCTAAGGGATTAACTGAAATGCTTTTTGATATGCATCCTTATGAATTTTTAATAATTGTTCATTAAATTCCTTTTCAGCTAAATTTTTCTCATCTTGGATCAGATTCATTACTCTTTGGTAAATTTTAGTTTCTATTGCTTCTCTTTCTTTATCATAATCTTTCTCAGCACTCTTGCTTAAAGATCTAACATATTTAGAATGCCTCAGCCATTCCCAATCATTATTTTTCTCTTCATAAGGTCCTGGCGCTTTGACCTTTTGTTTACCTATTGGAAAGATATATGGTTTATAGACACTTTTGCATGGGCGAGTAGTGCCTGTAAACCAATGAATATTTTTTGCATTATCTCTTAACAAAGAGACTTGAGAACCTGTTGATTCGAATCCACCATGCATGCATATGCTGCTAGCTCTATAATGATCTCTTAGAAATTCCATCATCATACGGTCTGTAATATGACCTTTATTATCATTTAATAATTGTGTTGTTCTTCCTAATCGAGAAGAGGGTGAATATGATGGGGCAGATCCAGAAAATGTTATAGCAAAATCAAATTGATCATCATCTTTACAATAGCCTTTTTTAATAGCGTGCTGAATAATTCCTTCTCGTCTCATATCTCCTTTTCCTCTAATAGTCAATCCATTTGAAATAGATCTTACATCTTTAACTTTTTCAGCAATCCACCAGTCATCCGCCGTCTCCAAGACAAAAGCTTCTTTCTGGTCAGCAATTAGGAAAGAATTATGATAAGTCCATCTAGGGTTATTATAGGCACAACCGCCGCCTTGATGATACTTTTCTAGTAAACTTGTTATTACATTCAAAGCATTTATGGCATTTTCTCCTCTTTCAAGTCCTAACCGGAGTAAATCCATTCCCAATAATCCTTCATTTCTTAATGGTTCATGGGTATTTACTGCTTCATTACCAATAACTACACTATATTCATTACACCCCATTTCCGCCCCCCACATCCACCAAGGTTGGCTTATGAGAACTGCTGCTGTTTCACTTATTTGAGGAATTGTTATATAGGTACATTGTAGTTTTTCATCATTATTATGTTTCTTTCGAGGATTATAAGTGATTAATTGAACTTCTTCACTTGGTCTATCCGAATTTTTTCCAAAAATAACATTCCCATCAGATGTTGAATTTTCTAAAGCAACTAAAGTATCACACATTTTCTATAACTTTAATTATTTTATTATTGTATAAATATTCTATCATAATTTTTAGAAATTAATCATTTTATAGTGATGCTATTACATCAGTTTTTAATTTTATATAAAGTAAATGAAAATTTGATAAATAATGTAAAAATACTTTAAAATTAAATTCTGATTTTAATTAATTATAAAAAAATAGTATAAAAACCTTGACTTATATTGATTTATTTTGAGTGATAAAAAAGAAAATATCTGGATTTTAACATTTGAGTATGACGGAGTAATTAAATTAGGCGGATTAGGCGAAGTAACGGGAAATCAGTCTAAAAATTTATCGGATGCGTTTAATTTTACTGTATTTATTCCTTCTCATGGACAAACGGAAAGATTAACAAGCCAGAGAGATTTTCAAAAATTTTCTTTTAAAAGTACGGGAAATGTTAAACTTGCTAACTTAGGATTATCTGAGACAGAAGAAATTTATAAAATTAGTTATTATAAGTTTGATTTTAATGGTGTTAACGTGATTCTTTTAAATGGGGAAAATGAATTTTCTAAGAAATATTTAAATGATAAAAGCGTCTATAATCCAGATACTTTCAATGGAAAGCTATTTCTTTACACTCTGGGAGTGAAATCTTTTATCAAGCATTTAATAAGTAATGAAGAGAAGGATTTACCAAAAGTTATACATTTACATGATTATCATGTGGTCCCTTCATTTATAACGATCAAGCAAGAATTGATTAAAAATAAGTTAGATGTAAGCTCAATCATCACGATCCATTTGTTGACTTGGCCACTCTATGAACTGAACTTTATAAAAGCGTGCGGAATAGATGAAACGCCCATAACAATACGGCTAAAAAATGGGATAAAACTTATGAATATTAATCAAATATATGAATTATGTCAAGGAGAAAAATCTAATCGAGAAACACGCCCTCCTTCTATGGAAAAAATTGGTGCTTTAATAAGTGATTTAGTAATTACAGTAAGCAAATCATATTTAAAATCATCCATTATTCCTAAGTTAGGAGGAGAGATTAAATTTAAGACAGATTTCGTTTGGAATGGATGTGATTGGGATTACTATGAGATTTATGAAAATGTGTTGGATTCTCTTGGAAAAGAAATTCGAGAAGTATTAAATATTCCTAAGATCTCACAAATTTCTAGATCTGCTTTGAAAGAATATTTATTAACCTATAAGATTGGCAATTTAGAGAAAAGCCCATTGATTACCTCCGAAAAAGTATTAAAAATAATCAATGAGATATCAAATGGCAATATATTTATAAAAAATGGTAATATCACCCCATTTGAGAATTCTGGGCCTCTTGCTATAAGTACAGGCAGAATTTCAAAGCAGAAGGGTTTTGATATGATTTTTGAAGCAATTCCAAGTGTAGTCGAAGCCATTCCTAATGCTAAATTTTTACTTTTAATTTTGCCTACGGAATACAGCTTGACTGAAATAAAAGAATATGCGCAGTATGTTAAAAAATATAGCGCTAATCTCAGAATTGTTTTTGGCGTCGCACCGAGTATTTTTAATTTAGCACATATTAGTGCGGATATTTATCTAGCTTTAAGCAAGTGGGAGCCTTTCGGAATTATTGTCCTAGAGGCAATGGCATCAAAATTACCTGTGATTGCAACTAAAGTCGGAGGGATGCAAGAGACTTTAATAGATTTAAAGGAAGATCCCGAAAGGGGTACTGGTGTATTTATAAAAGAGGATAGTGTATCCCAACTCTCCACTAGTATAATCTCGCTTTTTAAAAGTGCCAGAGTATCGGAAAAGATAAAATTATCTGATAAAGAAAGGCTAAATATAATAGAAGAGATTCCCGATGACAAAATTAAAGCTTTAATTAAGAAAGATCCTCAATATTTTAGCAAATTAAGAGAAAATTGTTATAAACGAGTCGATAAAAATTTTCGATGGAAAAAAGTATCAAAAAAATTAAGAAAACTATATTATCGTTTAATAGAACTAAATAAAACAAAATAAAATAGAAAAGCTTAAGAATTCATTTATACCAGTTTTTATTATTATTAATATCCTTAGTACATCTTCTTCATTTTAAATTTAAAAATAAAAAAATTAGTTATTCCAGAAAGGGTATAAACTTTGGATAATCGCATTTTTTTGATCCGGAATAATTTCTATTTCTTTTTGAATCCAATCAGAAATCCATTTATATTTTTGCTTAAATCGAGAATCCATAAAAATAATGGCTCCTTTATCCGTTAGTTTTCGAATGGGGCGTCCTGAAGCCTGATTTGCTCGCTGGATTGCGGGATAAAGATAGGCAAAATTCCAACCTTGATTATTAAATACTTTATCATAATATTGAATTTTTGCTTCTGTTCTGGGAGTCGGAAGATGATAAGGGAATCCTGCAATTATTACAGCATTCATCGTATCGCCAGGATAATCTTCTCCTTCAGAATTTCTCCCACCACAGACACCTAATAAAACACCCCCAGTATTAGGATTTTTTACCATGGATTTAAAATCCTCCACAAGTAATGCATTTTCAGAGGCAGATAATCCTGGTTCTTCAACAAAAAGCTTTTTATTATTTTTAGAGGTAATCTCACTGATTCCATTTTGAAGTAATGCTTTTAGAACTTTGTATGATGCACAAAAAATACCTACATTATCAGGAGTGCAATACAAGATTTCACCAATTTTTTCAATCATTTTTTTATACATAGGGGGTGTTCTATTTTCTCTTCTTGTATCTACACCCTCAGTAATAAGTGCTCTAATATTTTTTTTATTAAATGGGGACTCTGCGATAATTCCTTTATAAGATTTTCCGCTTTGCATTAATCCCATTAAATTATTATATACATATGGGTTGACGGTTCCAGATAAATGCAAACTCGTATAACATGACTTTAATATAGGGGTTGCAATTTCCCTGGGATCTAACGCAATAATTTCCATAGCAATTGATTTCTTATTTTTAGTCTTTCGAATAGTATAGCAGAAGAAATATTTGTCTAAGGTAAATACTTTTATCCATTTTATCCAAAATTCTGCTAAAGAACTGAGATAATCAGGAGCAAATTCGCCATTAGCTACTTTCTCTTCATGAATTACCACGCTAAATTCATAGAGATCATTAATAAAATTATTAAATTGATTCAGATCTGAATATCCTAATTTTAGAATAATAGAGTTTAAAATCTTTTCGGGATTTATTGCTTTCTCTACCACGTTTAGAGTTCTTTTTTTCTTTTCTAAATTTTGTTGCAAAATTTTAACAAAATTCTGCATAATTACTGGGGATCTATACTTCTCGAGATCCCGTAAACATAAATTTAATAAATAAGGAGATAACCTTAAAGAATTTACTTCCGTTGCTATATCTATAATGTTATGGCATTCATCTAATACTAAAATACAATTCTGTAGTTCTTTTCCAATAAACTTTAAGAAAGAATATTGAATAAAGGGATTGAAAATCCATTGATAATTACATATAATTATTCTCATTTCTGGTAATAAATATTTACTTAAGAAATAGGGGCATAATTTTTGATCTTTACATAGTTCTATGAGGATATCGGCATCAACGGGTTGATTAAAAATCTCTGGAGAAATTAAGGTAGGATTTTCCACCTTATTTCTTTTTTTTAATAAATTAAGAAAGTGACTACAATTTCTATTCTCTCTTAAATCTTTACAAGCGGACATAGCTTCCCTTGGATTAAGATTCAGATCCTTAATAACTTTGTTAAGACACATTTCATTTCTGCCTCTAATCGAAAGGCCAGTAATTTTAATATCATTATCATTATTCGAGGAAGATGCTGAGATTTTCATTAATTCCTTAATAACTCGTGCATTCTGAGAATGAGTTCTGCACAAATATAGAATTTTAAGATCATTTTCTATGGCAACTGGAAGTAAAGCACTTAAAGCAATTATAGTTTTTCCGGTTCCGTTGGGGGCAGATAAGAGGACATTTTTTCTTTTTCTGGCACTTTCCTCTATGTGCTCTATAATCTTTTCCTGTGAGATTCTATATTGATGATATGGGAAAAATTCTTTATAATTCATTCTCATTAAAAAAGAAAGTGAATAATGTTATAATTTCTTAATTATTCTCAAATAGGAAAAAAAAAGGATAAAAGAAAGAAAATAAATTTATTTACTCTGTATTTTTATCGAAATTCTTGCTAAACTTTAACAATTCTTGATAATAGTCGGAATCTGTAAGCTCTTTGTAAAACTCGTTTATATCATCGCAATAAAATCCCACTTTTCTGGCGGTTTCTAAAGTGCCTAGGAAGTCCTTTATCTTGGATATGTTTTCTAAGGGCGTTCCCTTAATTCTACGAATGAGAAAATTTAATTTCTCTTGTTCGCACGAAAGAAGATAATGATTTCAGAATGCCGAATTACAATTAAAGGGGTGATGGCATTCCATGATGTGTCCAAATTCGCAAAACATACACGAAAATAATTCGTCTTCAAATAGTTCTCTTTTATCTCTGGGACAAAAGGCGTGACCGCTTTGAAGGGTGATCATTCTTCTGAGGTTTCTGAGTTTTATTTTTTCGTAAGTGGATTTCTCTTTCTTCTCTTCTAAGCGTCGGATTGCGTTTGTAATCGTTATAATTGCTTCTGCGTGGTGATTGCTTATTTTTTGAGCCATTTTAGGTTTCATCTCGTTTTGGTTTTTACTTTTTTTATTATTAGTTTTTATATTAATTAGTGTTTGAAAAAAAAGGAAAAATATGCACATATTTTATTTCTTGCCCCAGATATGACGATACTTATCATTTTCGTTTGTACTGCGGGGGGCGTTTTGATCGGCGTCTTTCTGGGCGAGGTAAAAGATCGGGTTTCTGGTGTGTTTTGCCTTATAGAAACATTCCTTATTGCAAAAGGTAAACCCATAGGGATCGATGAAAAAAGGTTCATCTTTCGCTATCTGCTTTGAACAATAACAGCAGTAATAAGATTTTATTTTACTCTTGTGTTGGGGTAAGTAAAATATGTTAATTTTTTCTAACTTTTCATCAAACATTATGATATACATAAGTCGATCCTTTTTAAATCATAATAGAGTAATGATTTAGAATAACTGAACTTAATTTCATAATTTATAAGCATTTGAAACATTATTTTAAAATTTTAAGGGGAAGTATAAAAGGTATGGAATAGAACCTCGGGGTACCACTGAATTATTGGAAGGTACTTCAATAACTAGTAATTATTTCCGCCCTTATGTAGAAATATTTATTCGGGAAGCTTTTAGATTTACTAATGATAGAGGGCTTACAAGGAGGGTAAAACGTAGACAAGAAAAATTAATAGCAAAGATGGGATTACATAAAACGATAACGACTTATCATGAGTGTGCCCGAAGATTAGAGAAAGCATCTGATCCTGATCATGGATATACATTAGAATTAGTAACAAGTGCAAAGAGTTTTGCTAATATAATGCTTATGACTATAAATAATCCATATCTTACTCCTATAGATTTAGAATTAGAATGCCGTTGGGTTGAAAAAGATTTAATATTTCATCGCCAAATTCGATATATTAATATAAGGCCAACTATAACATTAAGCTGGGATTCCCCCAAAAAGCTATATGCTAAAGATATAAGGAAGATGGTTGAAAAATTTGATTTTGAAGTGATTGAAATGACTGATGAGCAAATAAATTCAGAATTAGAAAAATTAAAAGACGAAGGTAAATCTGCTTATGAGATAATTTTGAATGTTCGTTGTACTAATTGTGGAGGAAAAAGTACAAAGAGTTTGCGTACTATAGTTACAAGCGCTCATTGTGGCTATTGTATGAAACAGATTTATAGTCATGAGGAATATGCAATTTATAGTTTTAAATCTTTATTTTCAACCCGAATGAGTTGTATAATGACAGATATCAAGGGTATTGCTTTGAATGCAAAGCAAATATATGAGTTTTGGAAAAAACAAGATTCAAAAAATAGATTCTTACTTCGCGATATCTTTCCTAATAAAAAAGGGGTACGGGTGAGGGATGAAAATGGATATATGAATCTTAACAAAAGATTACATAAATATAAAGCAGGTACTCGTGATATAATATTTGATACTTTAGTACATGTCGATGCGGGAGTTTATATTAAATTTAAGATAAAAGATGAGAAAGGTAATTTTATCAAAGATAGAGATGGGAAAACTGATATGATTTTTAAATTTTTCCTAGAACGACAGGGTGAACAACATGAAAATTCAAAGGATGGTTTTGAAGTATGGCTTAGGATACATCAAAAGAAAGAACTTGCTGATATAGTAAGAGATAGTAGTTCAATTCCAAATGCACGTGCAAGAATTAAAAATAAAAAGAATTTAAAATTTTTTGATTATGAATTTGATTCATGGAAAGATCAATTAGCAAGGGATCAAGATAAAGTATTCTTGTTTAATTATTACAAGAAAGATGGTTATTATTTGTTGATTATGGATCATAACATAGACTCTAATCAAATGTTAGAGTTTATTTCATCCGAGGTGGCGTTAATTATAAATTCTTATTTGACGGAGACAATTCCGAATATTAGGGGGGAGGAGTTAGTTTCCCTTGAGGATTTAAGAGAATCAATTGAAAATAAATTATTGCCTTTCAGTCAATATATTCCACTCCTTAAAGTAAAATTGAAAAAACGTCAAAGATCGATTTTTGATTACTAAAATTAATTTCTTTATTCTATTGAGCCTTTTTATAAATTGATTATAATTATGAAATATTAAATACCTTAAAAATACTGTCGACGAAATTTCTCATTATCCCTCCTTGAAAAGTGTCGGCATCACGCTCTCTTGTGGGAAAAAGATTTGAAACCCCGCTTCCTGCGCCAGATGGGGAAACAAGCGAAAAAAGCTTATTCCCTTTGACATGGAGAAGAGAAATGTTTTTCCAATTAGATCGGGGCGTCCCAACTTGTAGGCGGCAAGGATTTTTAACAGATCTAAGATTAAAATAAGATATCGGTGTTTGGATACCATTTCCCACCCTCGCACATTGGCACGCCTCGCATGATATACTACGATATTATGGGAAAATTGACGCTCAATTTCGGTTCTCAGATTCATTAATGAAATCAATTCCCCTTGAGTCCATTCCTCGGGCACAAAATCCATATTCAAATAATAAGAATCGTTCAATTTCATTACGTTATGATTTTTTATAGATTTTTTAGAATTTATAAGAAGAACAATTCCTTTCTCAAAAAGCCACATCAGGTATTTCCGTCGGAATTACTATACAAAGATTGAAAAATAAGTAAATTTTATTAATTTATAAACAGGCTCTATTAAAAAAGAATAAAATAAAAAGGAGTATTTTTATAATTATAATAGAAATATAATTATAATGAGGGGGGTTAAAATAGGACTAATCAATTATTACTACTGGGTGAAAACAGAGGAAGAAAGGTTGCGATTTTATGATTTTTATCATCGTTCAAGACCTAATATTATAAAAAACGGCAGTTTGATATTAAAAGAGCCCCTTATTTTGAATGATGGTACGATAATTGGTGAAAAAGATCGCCTTTCCGTGGTGATCTTATTTTCTATATTAGAAAAAAATATAATTGATGAGATGATACAAAAGTCTATTATTACTCCCGAAAATTTATTTGAATCTAATGACATAGAACAAGATTCCGAAAAATGCATTTATTTCGAAAGCAATTATAAAATGGTACAATATCTTAACAAAAAGAATCATATATATAGAGATGGCTCTATTCCTACTCATGGTTTACATGAGCTAGAAAATTGGCTTATTTATTTACCCTCAAAGGTCAAGCATGATTTACTTTCAGATGCCCTTTTTAGAGAAAACATGTTGCAAAATAGTTTTGGATACTCCATTCTAAAAGGCTCATTGCTTACAAAAGATGGTCGAGTTTTTGGACAGAAAGGAAAAATTACTCTTTATTTAGGAATTATGACAACCTTTGACTATAATTGTGTATATCAATTAATATCTGATAGAATTGTTGATAAATATAATGCTATTCAACATAAAAATTTTAAAAATACGATGTTTGAGGATGTCCGGTTTCGTGATTTAAAATATTTGAGAAAACCCTTAAAATATTTAGGATATTTGGATCTAGATGAATTTCAGAAATTTTTTTCGACAAATGATTATATTTTTGAGGATGGTTCCCGTTTAACCTCCGATGATATCGAATTATTTGAAAGGCAAAAAGAGTGGAGTAAAAAAATTCAAAAGCTAAAATAAAAAACGCTTCTCTCTTTGAAGAGTCATTATTGCTTGCCTCATTTTGGAGTAAGATTAAAAAATAAAAGTATTTTATATTTAAATAATTTGTAAGAATATTATTATGAGTGAAGATCATTATTTAACAATAAGACAATTATTTTCGGAAAGCGTAATTTTAAATCTAATTGTATTTGCAGCATTATTTATATTCACACTTGGACAGGACTGGAATAATATTTTCCTTTTTTTATTTCCAATTATTACTTTTTCATTCTCATTTTTCTTTAAATTAATTGGTGCGAATAAATGGCGGATCAAATTTGAGCAGAGTCCAATAATTTATAATCCTCTTGGTTCGGAGAAAAAAAATGCTAATCGATTTAATTTTTCCGCAATTTTACAGATGATATTTTTATTTTGGATAGGTGCTGAATCTTTTTATCATCCCCAACTTATTGATGATTATGCATTTTATTTCAATTTAATATTCTTATTTCTCTATAGCTTTGTATATTTTTGGATCTTTGTGGATATTTGGAAATATAGTCGCATCAAGATATCATATAAAGAAAAAAGAGGTAAAACCTTAGAAACAAATAAAAGCTATGAAAAGATAATTAAGGTTTTAAATGTCAAGAATTTTCGAGTTATTTCATATATTAACCTCTCTATTTTCTTAATTCTAAATGGACTGAATGTTCTTATTACATGGCTCACTTTTAAAGATAGTTCCCCAGGAATCTATCTCGAATTACCCGGCACAGGAATTGAGTTTTCCCAACCTCTCTTGATCTCCTACATTTTTCTGCCAATATTAATAATTTCTCCTCTATATTCCGTTTCTTTATTATATTTAGTCTATAAAAATATTAATATGATAACTGAGGAGAATTTATACCAAGCTCTTATAGAATTACCAAAAAATGAGAGAACTCTGGTTTTAAAAAATTTTAGCTCATTAAATAAAGAATTATTGGAATATATAGACGTCAATGGATTACTTGAGAGATTGGAAAAGGATACTGATTCTTAAGCTTATATTAATGAATATAGAGAATAAATAATTCATAAGAAGGGAACTTAAAATAAAACTTTCTCAATTTTTCTCGCGTATATAATGTAAAATACACACGGATAAAATGGGGTATTGATTGGAATAAAATTACAAAATATAAGTTTTCGCATAGTGTGAAAAATCACACAAATTTTTATAGCTTAAAAAATTGAACTATTTAAAATAGAATTCTTAAATAATTGAAATTTGGTAAATCATAAATGAAAATTGAAAAAAGTTCTCAAGACCTCGAAAATGAGGTAATCTATGCTGGGCTCTGTATTCACTGTGGTTCCTGCAACGCTTTCTGTCCGCATATGGATTTCAGAGAAAAGACTGGCGAAGCATATGTTGTTGATGAGTGTGCGGAGACAATAGGATTGTGTTATAATTCCTGCCCCCGAAGTTTTTTACCCATTGAAGAAATCGAAATGAAACTATTTGGAAAAACTCGTGAGGATTTAGCTCTTGGGGTATATCAAGACATAATCCAAGTAAAATCGAAAGATGATGATATTTTATATGATTTAGTAAAAGCCGCATTTGATGAGGGGATTATAGAACATATAGTGCTCAGTGAATCAAAAAGTAAAAAACCGCCGGTTGCTTTCCCCGTTGTTGTAGATGATGTGAAAGATGCTAAGAAATATATTCCTAAGAGCACTATAGAAAATGCAGGACCTTTAATTACCGGAATTGGTCAAGCATATTTAGATCGCAAAAAGAATGTAGGAATTATTGGAAACCCTTGCCATCTCCAAGGTTTAGGCAAGATTTTAACTAATGATTTTAATACTGGAACAGATAAAACGGTGTCTTTAAAAATTGCGTATGCATGCTCATCCGGAGGAATGGCTGGGTGTAAATATTGTACAGACTTTTCTGGAGAATTCTCTGATATCTCTTATTCCCCATGGGGCGCACCTGATGATGAGGCACTTTTAATTATCAGAACGGATTTGGGTAAAAAAGTTGTAGATGCCGCA
>Ga0209918_1000971_pt1 | contig 16803 bp, 14 predicted proteins | sample SalPonD_shore_MG_FD_185712 | JGI IMG/M metagenome (GOLD analysis project Ga0209918, IMG submission 185712) | Salt pond soil microbial communities from South San Francisco under conditions of wetland restoration - Salt Pond MetaG... | ecosystem: Environmental > Aquatic > Marine > Intertidal zone...
ATATTCGCTTTAGCAAAGAGTTCTAACACATTATAAAGGGCACCTGGGATATGTTTTGTAACATACACGATTGATGTTTTGACTTTACCTTTTCTTATTTTATTTTCTGTATTGGATACTACTAAAAATCTCGTATAATTTGAAGGATTATCTTCTATATTGGAGCTTAGGGTTTTTAAATTATGAAATTTAGCAGCGAAATCGGTTCCAATTGCACCGATCTCTTTATCACTTTTGTTTTTAATTAATTTAACAGCCTCAGCAGTGGAGTTAGCATTAATTAGTTTTGCATTCGGCAAATTAGCTTTTAACCAGGAACGTGTTTGAGCAAAAGCTTGAGGATGGGAATAGATTTTCTTTAAATCCGAAATATCTGAATTTGGCAATCCAATCAGATTTTGGGATATCTTGAGTTCAATCTCACCATAAATTATAAGATTTTTCTCAATCAATAGATCTAATGTTTCTCTCACTGTTCCTTGTAAGCTATTCTCTATTGGGATTACTCCATAGTGAAGCTTCTTTTTTTCAATATTCTCAAAGATTTCTATAATACTTTTGCAAGGAGTAAATTTTGAACCAGATTTCGGAAAAAAATCTAACGCAGCTTGATGTGTGAATGTACCTTCGGGCCCTAAATATCCAATCTCATCTATTGATCCTTGTATAGCCTTGGAAGCACTCATTATTTCCTTCCAAATCGCTTCAATGCTCTCTGTCGGAAGAGTTTCAGATTTTTGAATTACTCTTTTAAGAACTTCATCTTCTCTTTCTGGTTGATATACTTCTAAATTTAACTTCTTTTTAATATTTCCGATATCAGAAACGATTTTTCCTCTCTCATTAAGAAGATTAATAATTTTATTATCAACCTCATTAATTTTTTTCCGTAATTCCTCAAGTTGGGTTTCTAGTTCTTTCTCTTTATCCATATTTTTCTCCTTATTACATTAAAAACATTTCTTAAAGAAAGGTTTCCAAATTTATTTCTAATGCCGAGACGGGAAACTCCAGTTTAAATCGATTGAGAATTTCAGGATGAATTTCCCCAATTTCTCCAATTTTCGTATCATTAATCATTATGTCACCATATCTTCCATTTAAATAGGTTGGATTATCGTTTGGGACAATTTCAAAATCTTTTTTATATCCAAGGGCAGTCATTATAAAATCTATAGTTGACCTAATCTCAGTGAAGTCTGCATTTTCATGATAGGTTGCTGCTGCTAGGTGAATTCTTCTTTTTGCCCCCGTCTCTTCTGATGCATCCAATTGAATAATATCCCCCACTTCGAAAATTCGTATTGGTTTTTCTTCAGATCTATTATATGCAATAGTTTCCATTAATTTATGTAGAATTGTTGTCCTTGTAGTATTGTATTCTTTTGAAACTGGGTTTTTTATCTGAACCAATTCTGATTCAACTTTTTCTTGATTCATGAAATCATAGTGGCGCGTTTTATTAGTTAATATAAAATTTAAAACTTCTAAATATCCTGCCCCAATCATGATCTTTCGTATCGTATTAGAAAATTCTTGAACGGGATGATATTCACCTATCCCCCCCTCTCTAATCGTTTTGGGTAAGTTAAGATAATTATATCCTATCGCACATTCTTCCGTAAAGTCCACTGGATGCATGATATCTCCTCGAAATGCAGGAACCCAAATGTCTAACATTCCTTTTTTCTTAGATTTCTTGGCATTCATTCGAACTTTTTCAAAACACTTTATCATTTCATCCGGAGTTAAATTCAAACCTATATAATCATTTATATAATCAATTGAAAGTTCCCATTTTCTAGGCTCTAGGTTAGGGGTTATAATATCATCTCTCTCTTCATAGTTAACATTTACTGTTTCAATCTTAGCTCCCATATCTGCTAATGTAGTTGAGAGTATATTTAATGCTAAATTAATAGCATCGAAATCGGTTCCAGTGAGATCTAAGAAGAGATTTTCTGTTTTTTCAGTTACTGTGGTAATAACTCCGTTTATAACAGGAGGAAATGAGAGAACCTGATCCTTCTTGTCAAAGATAATTGGATAAACTTCTTTTCCCTCAAGTATATGGGCATACTCAATTCCTTTATCATGTAATAAAAGAATCTCTTCCAGATTCATTGGATATCCATCCCCATGTAGAGGAATGAAACTAACCGAATCAGGTTTAACAGCAGTATATAAGAACGGTTGTTCAATTTTATCAAGATCATGAACTCCGATCGCAACTTTTTTTCTATCTCGACCCACAGCCCAATGAAGGTGTTCTTGGATATTCATTAACGTTGCAACTTCATCCTCGTCCAAAAAGACCTCCCGAACTACACCCGCCACAATATATGGTCTAACCTTTTTTACTTCTGAACTAACATTAAGAGTTATACCACTTGAATTCATTTCATATTCTGGGACTCCAGTTTCAAGTTCATAATACCCTTTTAATGCTCTTGCAATCCCTTCAGGGCTTGAAAAATCAGGTCGATTCGGATTATATTCTACTTTTATAGTTTGCTCCTCTTCGTTGACATCCTCTAAGTCAAGACTTATCCATTGTAAATCATATTCTAAATCTTTAATATTTAGTTCTTTTCCGACTAATCTTTCCAATCGTTCAATTTTTAATTCTAATGTTGGCATCTTTTCTCCTCCTTTTTAATAGGATTCCTCTCTAAGCCATTTTATTGGATTAATATATAAATCTCTTATATCTTCACGTTCGAATTTTAACATTGCTAAACGTTCTAGCCCTAAACCCCAAGCCAGTACTCTGGTTGGATTCTTGATACCCCATGGATATGTTACCTCTGGTCTAAATATACCTGAACCACCCATCTCTAACCATTCTCCTAATTTATCAAAATAGACGGAAACCTCCATACTAGGTTCTGTATATGGGAAAAATCCTGGTCTTGTGATTATTTTTTCAAATCCCATTTTTTTGTAAAATTCCGTAATAAGACCGATTAAATCACATAAATTAACATTCTCATCAATTACAATTCCCTCTATTTGAGTAAATTCTGCGAGGTGTGATTTATCAACTTTCTCATTTCGAAAGACTCTATCAATTGAAAAAACCTTTACTGGCATTTTATCATTATTCTTATGAAATTCTGCCAATCTTCTAATAGTGGTTGCAGTCGTGTGCGTTCTTAACAATGTTTGTTTCGCAATGTCTTCATCCCAATCATATCCCCATCCCATTGAGCCTGAATTTCCTCCATTCTCATGAGTTGCTTTCACGGCTTGAACATTTTTTTTATTAGGCAATTTCGCTTCTTTTGGTTTATCAAGATAAAAAGTATCGTGGAGTTCTCGAGCTGGATGATCTTGTGGTTGAAATAAAGCATCAAAATTGAAAAATGCACTTTCGATTATTGGTCCACGAATTTCAGTAAATCCCATAGATAAAAAGATCTCCTGTATCTCATTAATCATACTAATTACAGGATGGATCTTTCCCCCTTTTAATAATGGTCCTTGTTTCGTCACATCAAAAGGTTTCAACTCATATTCCCTCCAACTGCCAGATGTTATCATATCTGAGCTCAATTTACTAATTCTATGGAGCTCCTCAATCTGGGATACTTTGGTATTTTTCCCCTCATTTGTTAGAAAAATTATTCTTTGAGTCTTTTTTTCCTTTTTTATTAATTGTCTTTTATTCAGTAGATCTACAAACTTTTTCTGGTCTTTTGACAGATTTGAATAATTTAATATATTTTTTTTCTCAAAAATCTCCATAAACTTCTCAAGTTCGGTTTCTGGAAAATTTTCCTCAATTAGAAATATTTTATTCTCGCCTGTGGCTTTACTCTGAGCAATCCATCGATTTCTTTTCATATAAGATAATCCAATATAAAACAATTTTTCACTAAAATCAGAAAGTTTTTGAAAATCTTCTAAACTTATCTCTTTTTGGTTTTTTTCTAATAAAACCTCAAGTAATTGCCTTTCAGGAAGTCTTTCTTTTAAATACGATCTTCCCTCTTCATTTAAGCTTACTTGAAAAATCTCTTTTTCCTTGAAATCTGCTAGATCATATTTTTTTAATTCATTTATAGCAGACATTAAAACAATATAATCTATCCCAAGCTCATCAGCAAATTCAGCTGCGTTTATCTCGTTTGATTTTTTCTTTTTTAGTGCCTTAAATATTTCAATAGTCTGTTTTTCAAGTTTGATTGTCATTTTAAGAAATGCAAAAGTGTTATATTGATATATACTTTCTCTAAATTATTAATGTATATAAATTTTTGGATTTACATCCTACTATCATTAATTAGAGCGCGATTAAATTATGTCACCATCAATTAGAAAAGCTTTTAATCTCTACTATAAGAAAAATTGCTGTATTGTATGATTGAAAAATACATAATTCCCGCAGCCAAGGCAATAAATATGGGTCTATTCCCTTGGCGGACTAAAGAAGTGTGAAGAATTAAAATTAGAAGGAGATTTCTCTAAAAATTGATCATTTTGAATACCACTATCAAATATAATCATAAAGAATCCTTATTTTATTCACTAAATAAAATTTATAATTTTTAATAAGGTTTTTTGGTCTGCGACAGATCACAAAATATTTAAATTTTTAAAATATTTCATTTGGGTAAAACTATACAATAATATTAATAGAAGTACATAATTTTCAAATAATAACGAATATGGAAGACAAAAGAGAACTACTCTTAAATGAGTATAGTAATATTTTTTCTGAAGAGAAAGAATATTATAGTAGAAAAAACCTCCAGAACATAGTTAATATTAATTTAAGAAGTTCTAGTTTTTTTCAAGATGTAAATCTTAAATATCTTGAATTGATTGGTCCCGTTGAGAATAAAAATATTTTGGATGTATGCTGTGGAAGTGGTTTTTTATCCTTCTATCTCGCAAAAGAAAAAGCAAATGTTATAGGGATTGACCTGTCTAAAAATCATATAAACTTTTGTAAAAAAGAATCAAAAAGATTGGGAATAGAAGTAAAATTTGAGGAAATGAATGCTCAAATACCAGATTTCGATAATGATTCTTTTGACATCATTACAGGTTTCAGAGCAATACATCATATACCGAATTTAAAATTATTTTTTGAAAGTTGTTATAATTTATTAAAACCAAATGGATTCATACTGTTTCTTGAACCTTTGGAGAAAAATCCAATTGTTCAGTTTAATAGAAAATTTCTCTCTCCCAATGCTCGAACACACCATGAACATCCTCTGAAAATGGAGGATTTAAGAAGAGCAGAATTTATTTTTGGAAATATTGAACATTATGAATATAATCTTCTTTCTCCTTTAGCATATGTATTCAGAAAGATAGTGAAAAATACCAAAATATACAAACATTCCTACGAATTTCTTGAGTATATCGAAAAACCACTTCTAAAAATAGATTTGTTCAAACCTTATTGTTGGCAGACAGTCTTTAAATGTGTAAAACAAGATAATAATCAAAAATAGTGAGCCTTATTTAGTATTTCATATTTAGGTTTTTTGTTTTCTTATTTCCGTAGAATTTATTTTTTTATTATTCTTATCTTTAACGATGGGAATTACAACGATTATAAGTGGAACGAAGCCTTTTTCTTCCCGAAGTTCATTTATTTTTATAGCGGTTGCGTATGTCTCCTGACTTACCACTATTCCCTCATATTTCTCTTCTCTAATAGGGGGACCATAAGGCTCATTCAGCTCAACAATATTAACACGATCAAGGTCTGCGAAAGTATTGATATAATTTTCAAGAGTTTTCTTACGCATTGAATAGTCTTCTAATTTGGATGCATATTTTTTATTTTTTAGAAGTTGTTCAGTTGCTAAACCTATAACAATATGATGAGAGACTTCTAAAGCAGTTTTAATTAATAATTTATGTCCTTCATGGAGATGATCAAAAGTACCTCCTAATCCAACTAGATTAAACATTATGATAAAAAACTTAGTTTTAGTTTGAGATAGTTATTAAAATAAATTAAAAACTCAAAAATCTTTTTAAACTTAGGTCTTTTTTGAGATAGATTTCTCTTTCTCAGAAGGAAGGGTTGGTTTTTTCAATTTCACAGAATAAATTTTAGCAATTTGTAAATTTCCTTCGCACTTTTCGCAAGGACCTTCTATTTTATAAACAAAATCTCCATCCTCATAATGCCGAACTTCTGTAAATTCGCACTTATTACATTTTAAAATCGTAAGAGTTTGTTTAAAAGGTTTATCTTCTTTTTGAGGGTATTGAAGAATGGTTGTTGCGACACATACAAGAGTGAAGCCGAGAAAGTAACTCATAACTGGATCCGGACCAATTCCGCCATAGATAATCAAAACTCCTAATATCAATAAGGCAACAACAATAATGTGTTTAATTATTTTTTTCCATGAGATTTCCTTTTCTAAAACATCTTCCTCTTCTTCTTCGATCATGCTAAAATTTCGGTTCTTTTACACTTAACTTATAATAGAAAAAAATATATGATTAAATAAATTTTCTTATTATAAAAATATTAAATTCGGTATTTATTTACGAAAAGGTTAAAAAAAATAAAATGACGATACTTTTAATGCTATTAGGCACTACACAACAAACAGATCCAATCAGTATAATATTTAATTTATTATTCTTTGGACTTATTTTTGTTTCTATGTTTTACGGACAAAGACTCCAAGCATGGAAAGCAAGTAAAGATATTGAATCTGCATTAGAAAAATTAAAAAATTGGCGTGAAGAATCGAAACAGACACTTTTAACTAATTTTAAAAAATTCGCAAAGGAAAAAGAAACTGACAAGGATTTAATGCTAAAACTTGAAGATTTTATGACTTTCATTACAATTGGCCCTGTTAATCTTGATCCCTATGGAATCGTTCCTAAATTTGATCATATCATCGATATAAGGGATAATCGTTATGAAGATGAGGTTCTTAAATTAGCTCCTAATGCTGATGAAATTAAGCGCCAGAATTTGGAAAATTTATTAGAAGCAACAATGGCAGTTGATTTTGTCTATAGATTAGTAAAACATTACCTCATTTTAGGAAAAAAATCGAAATCTATGCTATTATTGATGCAGATCGCTATGCAATTAACTTTAATTATGGCCATGGCGAAATCTTATTATAATGCTGTAAAGGCTTTTTCAGAAGGAAGTCCAATTGGAGATGCATTAGGTCCGATGGTAGTTGGAAGTCTTGTGAGAGATATAAACGGGGAAAAAGAAGTAGAAGCTATGGATATTGCAAAACACACTATATACCAGGAGTTTGAATTCGAGGGAAGAACCGTCTTCGTGGTTCGCGCAAAAGGCCCTGGGGGAACTGTTGGGAAGCCAGGAACCGCAATAAAGAAGCTTATTGAGCAACATGGAGATAAAATCTCAAGAATAATAATGATCGACGCGGGATTGAAATTGGAAAGTGAGAAAAGCGGAGAAGTAGCAATAGGGGTTGGAGCTGCTATTGGAGGAATTGGAGTGGAAAAATATTATATAGAAGAATCCTCCACCGGTAAAATGGTTCCTATTGATGCTTTAATTTGTAAAGAATCATTGGAAGATGCCATAACTACTATGAATCGATCCATAACCCGTTCTGTTCCTGAATTTGTGAGTAAAATAAAGGATGCGATCAGAAACCGCACAAAAGAAGGCACTAAAATTATAGTTGCTGGAATTGGAAACACAATCGGTATTGGTGTTTAAATTAAATTCTTTAGACCTTATTTTCTTATTTTATATTTAAAGTAGAGATATTTATTCAGCATTAATATTTCTTTATAAGAAAATTTTTGAAATTCTTTTTTATTTACTGATGCTTAATTATAATATTAGATTAAAAGATTTGAAATAAAATAAAAAAAATAATTAGATGAGATAAAAATGTTATTCGCAACAAATGAATGGGCGAAAGCCTATTGTGAGGCAATTAATAACAATTCTGATTATAAAGAAGCAGCATCTTGGTGGGAAGGTGATTTTATTTTCGTAATTGAACCAAGTGAGAATTTAGATAAAAAAATCAGAATGTTTGTTGGATTAAACCATGGGGATTGTACTGGTGCGAGGATTTTGGAAGAGGGAGAAGAGAGTGATGCTGAGTTTATTTTCTCTGGTCCTTATGAAAACTGGTTAAAAGTGTTAAATAAAGAATTAGATCCAATTCAAGGGCTAATGAGCGGAAAATTCAAATTGCAGGGTAATATGGCTAAAGTTATGCGAGCAACAAAGGCAGCTCAAGAATTAGTGAACAGTACCACCGTAATAGAGACAGAATTTTATTAATTAACATCTTTTTTTATTATTTTTTTAAAATCAAACTATTTAATTTTTTATAAACTTACACAATGATATCAAGTTGTTCAGAGCTCTCAATTTTAAAGAAAAAACAGGTCTTTTTTTTTGATTTAGATGGTACGGTCTACTTAGGAGACCAATTATTTGATGGGGTTTTGAATTTGATTGATATTTTAAAAAAAAACGATCATAGACATTTCTTTTTCCTCTCCAATAATTCAAGCAAGTCTACTTCAGATTATCTTAAAAAACTAAAAAAATATGGATTAGAGGTTGATAAAGATCATATTATTTTATCTCAACATCCCACCATTGATTATTTGAAAAAAGAAGGATTCACCAAGATTTTCCTAATGGGTACGGAATCGTTAAAACAAGAATTCTTACGGGAAGGATTTCAGCTTACTGAGGAGAATCCTGAGATTTTAGTATTAGCATTTGACCAGGAGTTAACTTACGAGAGACTCGTGAAGGCATCATATTTACTTCTTGATGATATTCCCTATATTGCGACTCATTTGGATAATAGATGCCCTACAGAAAGAGGATACATCCCAGATGCAGGCGGAATCGCAGCACTTCTTTATAAAGCGACAGAAAGGATGCCTCAAGTGTTTGGAAAACCTAATAAAGAGATGTTGCTTTTCAAACTTGAAAGTTTAGATATGCTACCAAGCAGCGCGGTAATGTTTGGTGATCGTCTTTACACGGATATTAAAATGGGATTGAATGCGGGAATAACTACTTGTTTGGTATTATCTGGAGAGAGTTCTCTTGAGATGATAAGAAATAGCGAGTATATACCAGATTTAATAATCGAAGGGATATGGAAATTGAGTGATATATTCAAATAACTCATACTTATTAAAATAATTAAATTTGTTAAAAATAAAAAAAATTCCAATCATAACATATTCTAAATATTTTATATAGAAATTATTTAGGAAAGTAAATGCATTGGCTATATAAATAATAATTTTTATTTTTTAAGCAAAATTAATAAATATAAATTAAAATTTATCAGCATGCGAATGTCATAATTACTAATACATTCATATTCTATAAATATTCAAATTTACTTTTTAAAAGGTTAAAAATTGAAAATGGCATCCACGGAAAAAGGAAAATATGTATACGGATTTTCTGAAGGAAAGAAAGAATTGAAAAGCTTGCTTGGAGGGAAAGGCGCAAATCTCTCAGAAATGACAAATATGGGACTTAATATTCCTCCTGGTTTTGTTATTACAACAGAAGCGTGTTTAAATTATTTTGAATACCCCAGAGAAACGATGGAAAAATTAAAACCCATTGTGTTAGATTATCTTAAAAAATTAGAAGATATGACGAGTAAGAAATTTGGTGACACGAATAATCCATTACTAGTGAGTGTGAGATCGGGCGCGCCGATGTCAATGCCGGGAATGATGGACACAGTATTGAATCTAGGGTTAAATGAAGAAAGTGTATTAGGTTTAGCGAAACAAACTAATAATCCCCGTTTTGCCTATGATTCTTATAGACGATTTATTCAAATGTTTGGGGATGTTGTTATGGGAATAAGTGATGAGAAATTTGAGAGAATTCTCAACAATTATAAGAGAAAAAAGGGAAGAAACTCAAAAGATACCGATTTAGATGTAGAAGATCTCCAAATGGTTATAGCAGATTATAAAATACTCTATGAAAAAGAAATAGGATCACCCTTTCCTCAAGATCCATTTGATCAATTGTTCCTCTCTATTGAGGCAGTTTTCAAATCATGGAACAATAAGAGAGCTATAACATATCGAAAAATTAATAATATTCCTAATTTTGGAACGGCAGTTAATATACAGACAATGGTGTTTGGTAATAAAGGGTGGGATTCAGCAACAGGAGTCGCGTTTTCACGAGACCCCTCAACTGGAGAAAAGAAAAGATTTGGGGAATATCTGAGAAATGCACAAGGAGAAGATGTGGTTGCCGGAATACGAACTCCTAAAAGAATAGAGGATATGAAAGATGACTTTCCAGAGGTCTACAATGAATTAATTGAGACTTTAGAAAGACTAGAACTACATTATAATGATATGCAAGATATTGAATTTACTATTGAAGATGGTGAATTATTCATCCTACAAACACGAAATGGAAAAAGAACCCCCTCAGCAGCTGTAAAAATTGCTGTGGATATGGCAAAAGAGGGATTAATCTCTAAAGAAGAGGCAATAATGAGTGTAGATGCGAACAAAATCTCAAAACTTCTCTTTAAGAGTATTGATGAAAATGCCATAGTACATGTGCTTGCTCATGGAATTAGCGCCTCTCCAGGAGCAGTTTCAGGAATCGCAATATTTGACGCGGATACGGTTGAGCAATTAGCGAATGAAAGTGAAAAAGAGATCATTTTAATTCGGCCACAAACTAAGCCTGAAGATATTCATGGATTATATGCCTCATCAGGAGTTTTAACACAATTTGGAGGTAAAACTTCCCACGCTGCGGTAGTAGCAAGAGGAATGGGAAAACCTGCAGTGGTTGGAGTTCAAGATATTGAAATAAATAGTGAGGAAAAAAAATTTAGTATTGGTGAGACAGTAATTAAGGAGGGTGATTATGTTACAATAGATGGAACCACGGGAAGAGTGATTGAAGGAAAAGTTCCTCTAATAGAACCTGAAATCAAGGGAGAATTTCTTGAACTTCTTGAATTAGCTGATGAAATTAGAAAAATAGGGGTAAGAGCAAATGCTGATACTCCAATTGACGCTCAAAAAGCCTTAGATTTCGGAGCAGAAGGTATTGGGCTTACCAGAACTGAGCATATGTTTATGGCACAAGAACGATTACCAGTGGTTCAACAAATGATATTAGCGAGAACAAAAGAAGAGAGGAAAGATGCACTTGATAAGATTTTACCTATGCAAAAAGGAGATTTTTATGAAATCTTTAAAATAATGAATGGAAAACCCGTCACCATTAGATTATTAGATCCACCATTACATGAATTTCTTCCACATCTTTCAGAAGTGCTTTTAGAGACACAAGAATTAAAAATGACCAATTCTCTTTCAAAATCATTATTAGATATAAGCCCTCTTGATCAGCAATTAAAAGAAAAACAAAAATACATTACCTTAATACGATCTCTTTCAGAAGAAAATCCTATGATGGGTCTAAGAGGATGTCGTTTAGGAATTGTATGGCCCGAGATAAATGAAATGCAAGTTAAAGCAATCTTCCAAGCAGCATGCGAATTGAAACAAGAAGGGATTGATGTAAAACCAGAAGTGATGATCCCATTGATTGGTATGATCTCTGAATTAAAATTGGTAAAGGATCAGTTAATAAAAGTTGCAAAAGAAACTATTGAGAAATATGAGGTGGAATTAGAATATTCTTTTGGAACCATGATAGAAATCCCTCGAGCTGCCCTTACCGCAGACGAGATCGCAGAGGAGGCAGAATTCTTCAGTTTTGGGACGAATGACCTCACCCAAATGACGTATGGTTTTTCAAGGGATGATGCTGAAAGTAAATTCTTACCGATATATTTGAACAAAGAAATTTTACAAGCAAACCCTTTCGAAATTTTAGACCAAAAAGGAGTCGGGGAATTAATGAAGATGGCAATAAAGAAAGGACGCAGAACTAGACCCGACTTAAAATGCGGAATTTGCGGTGAACACGGAGGAGAACCACAATCTATTCATTTTGCCAATTCAATAGGCTTAAATTATGTATCTTGCTCTCCCTATCGGATACCTGTTGCGCGAATATCTGGAGCACAAGCGGCAATAGAATCCAAAAATCACAAGAAAACAAAAAAAGAAGAAATCTCGGTTGAAGCTTAAGAATAAAATAATTTTCAACTTTCATTATTAATCATAATTTTTATTTTGAAACCGAATCAAAATTAATTTTTTTTGTAATGGAATCCTACTTTACTCCCTTTTTTAAACTTTAGGCAAGAACTTAAAGGAAACATAAACATTTTATCAATTTCAATATTAAATAAATTATATTAGTTCGGAGATATAATACCATGTCTTTAACAATAGATGAAAAAATGGATTTGCTTAAGGAAGTTGGCGAAGAAATTATTGAATTAGATGATTTGAAAGAAATGCTAAAATGGAAGGAGGAGCATAATAAAGAAATTATCGCATATGATGGATTTGAGCCTTCTGGAAACATCCACATCGCACAAGGGCTATTAAGGGCAATAAATGTAAATAAACTCACCAAAGCAGGGGTTAAATTTAAGTTTCTTGTAGCAGACTGGCATGCAGCAGCAAATCAGAAATTTGGAGGTGATCTTGATGTAATCAAGAGAGTAGGCGACTTTTTTATTGAAGTTTGGAAAGTATGCGATATGGATCTAAGTCAAGTGGAATTTGTATATGCTTCAGAATTAGTAAAAAATTCTGAATATTGGGAATTAGTCTTGAAAATCGCGATAAAAAACACATTAAATAGAGTGATTAGATGCACTCAGATAATGGGTAGAAATGAAAGTGAAGCCCTATCCGCTTCTCAAATCTTATATCCTTTAATGCAAGCGGCTGATATTTTTTATTTAAATGCAGATATATGTCAACTGGGATTGGATCAGAGAAGGGTTAATATGCTTGCACGAGAAGTAGCACAGGACTTAAATAGACCAAAACCTATAGCTATCCATCATCATATGCTCATGGGATTATTGCCCCCTCCTGACAGCGATGCTGAAGGTGTTGAGCGTGTAATACAACTAAAGATGTCAAAATCAAATCCTGATTCAGCTATTTTTATGTTGGATAGTCCCAAGGATGTTCAGAGAAAAATAAATAAAGCCTATTGTCCACCTGAACAAGCCTCCGATAATCCAATACTTGAATACTGTAAATATATAATTTTTGAATTGGTCGATAAATTTTATATTGAAAGACCAGAAAAGTATGGAGGAGATGTGAAATATAACTCTTACGAAGAATTAGAAAATGCATACGCAAAAGGAGAATTGAACCCTCCAGATTTAAAACCTGCAGTAGCCAAATATGTCAATCAATTCATTGAGCCTGTTAGGAAACACTTCGAAACAAATGAAAAAGCTAAAAAATTATATGATTTCGTTCAAAAAGAATATAAAAAATACCATTCATAGGTTATTTGATAAGGTAATTTATTTATGACTGAATACTTTTTGCTTGCTATAGGGGATCTTCATATACCAAGAAGGGCAAAAACTATTCCAGAAGAAATTTTAGAAAAGATATCAGAGTTAACTTCTCCGAGTTTATTTGATTATACTTTTTTTACGGGAGATTTAATAGATTATAATGATTTTCTTGATTTTCTTAAAACTAAAACAAATCATGATGTTTTTGTTGTGATGGGAAACATGGATTATTATGCAGGTAATAGAGATGCTCCCATTTATCAAGATTTAGCTATTCAGATGGAAAAATCTCCTCATAATATCCTAAATATAGGCTTAACTCATGGAGATCAAATTCAAAAACGAGGAAATCATCGACAGCTTGAAGAATTAGCTAAAAATAAAGGTTTAAATATTTTAATCTCTGGTCATACACATCAAGAAGAGATTTTTCTCACGAGAAATGGAATTTTACTACTAAATCCAGGTAGTGTGACGGGGGCATGGTCTTTTATAGCTAGCGGTATTCCTTCTTTTATAACTATATCAATTTCATCCTCCACTAATGATATTAAAACAACACTCTTTCAATTAGATAAGAAAAATAATGAGATTAACCAAAAAAATTCTTATTATACTTTTCAAGATAATCGAATTAATGAAAAATACCGTTGAAAACTTAAAATTTAATAAAAGAAATGTTTCAATTTGATAATTCTTTAGTTTAGAAAAAAATATATTTATTGCTAATTTTTCTTATTTGAGATAATATGGTTGATATTCATTTTAATGAGGAAAAAGGTTCACAATTAAAATTATTTACTCCAGGACCGGTTTATGTTCCAGAGCGTATTTTAAACGAGTTAGCGAAACCTAATGATACTCATCGCTCAAAACCTTATGAAGAAATGCATAAAAAAGTAAAAAATGACCTTCAAAAACTTTTATTTACTAATAATGAATGTCTTATTTTCACATCAAGCGCCAGCGGAATTATGGAAGCTTGTGTGAGAAACCTTATAAAAAATGATGAAAAAAGTCTATTTTTATCTATCGGAGCCTTTGGCGACAGATGGCATAGTATAGCAGAGCAGAATGGAAAAAATGCAGTCAAAAGACAAGTTGAATGGGGAAGAGCTTTTAAACCAGAACTAGTGAAAGAATGTTTATCAGAGGATAAATATAGCTTAGTTTGTCTTCAGTCGAATGAAACTTCTACGGGAGTATATAATCCGGTCAAGGAAATTGTTCCGATTATTAAGGATTATGGTGCATTAGTCTGTATAGATGCAACTTCCTCAATGGCAGGAGTAAAAATCGAGGTGGACAAATTAGGTATTGATGTATGTTTAGCATCGGTGCAGAAATGTTTGGCACTGCCCCCTGGATTAGCAGTAGCTTCTGTATCAGAAGAAGCATTTAATAAAGCAGAAACGGTTCAAAATAGGGGTTTTTATTTTGATTTTCAATATTTCTTAAAAAAAAACAAATCTAATCAAACCCCAACAACCCCCCCAATTCCACATATAAGAGCATTAGCGGCTCAATTGGATTATATTTTAAATCAAGAGAAACTAGAAGATCGCTTTAAACGTCATACCCAATTAGGCAAGAGAACAAGGATTTGGGCACGAGATATGAATTTAGAAATGTTTTCTGAATCTGGATATGAATCTAATACTGTGTCTACCATCAAAAATACTCTAAATCTTGATTATTCTCAAATGGTTGAAAATATGTTATCCAAAGGCTATAGAATTGTAAATGGGTATGGATCACTTTTTAATGAAACATTTAGAATCGGGCATATGGGAGAGATTACAATAAAGGATTTAGAAGAGATGCTGGAAAAACTTACAGATGTTATCTCTGATTTAAGATTAAAAAATATGAAATAATTAATCTCTCTTTTTATTTAAGATAACATAAAATTTTCAAATTATTCAATCAATTCTCAAATTAAAATAAATAAAGAAAAGAAAGTAAAATCAATTAATCTAAAACTAATATTTTTGGTAATTTTAGTAAAAGCCCAAAATTACGACCTGTTGTACCTTTGGAAAATCTGAGTTTTCTTTCTCCAAACTCATTTTTTTTAAGGAGCATATGAAATAGGGAATTTTCCCCGTTTGAGAAATACATCAGATCCTCCGGAGCAGCCATTATTTCTAAATCAAAATCATCTAATCTTCCTCGCGATAAGCTAAATTTCCCATCCTTACCCACTAAATGTAACCAGAAGAGATAATCTTCTTCAACTTGAAGCCCCATATTCACCCTTCCATCAAATTCATCTAATAAATTCTCATATTTATCGATGGTTCTCTTCTCTTCAATAATACTTTCAATTACAGCATTAAATGTTTCATAAAGATTTTGTTTTTCGTTTTCTTGCATATTTATCATCCTCTATCTTAAAAAATATAAATCTTTTGAAAAATAATATGAAATCAATCTTAAAAATTAATTAGATTTAATTCTAAATTGTTTAAGAAGATTTTTATCGATATAATATATAAAATTTGAAAAAAAGAGAAATTAGTGACTTTTAAGATCATAACTATAAAACATATAAATATCAAATCTTATTATTGTTTTAAGTAAAGGAAAACATTTGTTGGATTATTTAAAAAATTACAAATATTGGAATTAAAGAATGGATCTCCCCACACAAGAAAAGGAAACTTTAAAGGATCTTGAGATCGAAATTGGAGGGAATATTCCATTAGTTGAGGAATTAAAATCGTATACTATTGGAGTTCAAGTTAAAAATAATAAAGTTAAAGGCTTATGCTTATTTTCCTGTGGTTTGGATACTATTCCTGAAGGGATAGAACGATTAGAGCATCTTGAAGAGTTACATTTGAGAGGAAATAATATAAATGTTTTATCTGATAAAATAAGTTCATTAAAATCTCTTAAAGTGCTTGATATAAGTGAAAATAGATTAAATTCAGTTCCTAATTCTATTATTTTTCTCGAGAATTTGGTGGAATTAAATGTCGAAACAAATTATATCATGCATATCTCAAAGAATATTGGAAATTTAAAATCTCTTGAATATTTTAATCTTAGTGGAAATAAATTAAGTGAAATTCCAGAATCAATAATCCATTTAAACAATTTAAAATTCCTTAACCTCAGTGATAATGAAATAAATAAATTGCCCACATCTATAGGGGTATTAAAGAACTTACAATTTCTCTATCTTGGAAATAATAATTTAAAAACTCTACCTGAATCGATTGGTTTTTTAAAATCTTTGAAAAGATTAAATATCAGAAAGAATAATTTAATCCAACTTCCTAAATCATTTGGGTCTTTAAATTCTTTATCATCTTGTTTTCTGAAGGGTAATAAATTGAAAATCCTTCCCGATTCAATTGGGTCTTTA
>Ga0209918_1000972_pt1 | contig 16802 bp, 10 predicted proteins | sample SalPonD_shore_MG_FD_185712 | JGI IMG/M metagenome (GOLD analysis project Ga0209918, IMG submission 185712) | Salt pond soil microbial communities from South San Francisco under conditions of wetland restoration - Salt Pond MetaG... | ecosystem: Environmental > Aquatic > Marine > Intertidal zone...
CCCTAAAAATAAGGCTAAATTTTTGAAAGATTCTTCAAATATTGCTGCTGAATCTTCCTTAAAAACTAAATTTTCAAGTACACTTCTTATACCAAGTACAATTTCATTACATGATTTGAAGTTATTATTACAATATTCTTTGCATCTGTTAGCTTGTTCGGCCTCAGAAGCTGAAAGTTTTTCATAAGTTATTCCTTCCATAGGTTTTAAAACATAATTATTACTCTCATAGGCAGACTTTTGAATTTTGTGTGCCTCAACAGGATCCGTGAAGTATGTGTAATTTGAGAGCTCTTGTAAGTACCATCCTTTTTCTTTGTTATTATCAAGGTCCTCAATTATTTCTTGAACAGTTTCTGCAGCACTTCTAAAATTTTCTTGCTTGGCTTTATTAAAAGCTTTCCGTTCAAGTTTATATTTTTGATTAATATTGGCATTTGTATTATAACCAATCTTAGAAATTGCTCCTTTACTAGCTTCTACCCACTGCTTATTCCTTTCTAGACAGTGATCTAATGCTTGTTTAATTTCGTCTATTTCTTCTCCTTCAAGTTGTTTGGCAAGGTTTTCTGAAAGTTCAATTTGGGTCTTTGTAATATCTGTAAAATGACTTTTAGCATTTAAGGAATATAGGTAGTTAACTAAAGTTCTTCCCATGAGTAGAATACCGCAGTAATCATCATTAGATCTTACAGCCCTACCCATTCCTTGTTCAATAATTTGTATGAACTCTGAAATTATTTCACTACTGTTACTTAAAGCCACTTGTTTTATCTTATCTGACAACGTCCTTAAATCAGGTAACCCATCGATCACTAATAATTGTGTAGCTTTTTTAGGGAGATCGATTCCATCATATCTGTTAATCAAGACTGTTAAGCCAACATGCTGATTTTTAAGTTTGTTAACTCCTTCAATTAAATTATCACGATCTAAAATTTGATTAGAGACAGGCTTCCAAAAATCAGCCCTATAAAAAGATGGTACGATTACAGTTACGTTATACTTGTCTGCATAGGATCTCACTAAACCTCTAATTTCTTTGTCAGAAATTTCTGGAATAATAGCTTGTGGAGTAATTATCATTCTATCGCCAATATCACTAGCAGAATTAGGGCTCAAAATTGATTTGATATTGTCTTCCTCCACATCAAAATGGGTAATTAATACGCTATCATCCGCAATAGTCGCAGACATATATATTCTACGATTTGCTGCTGTAAAACTATTTATAATATTTATAGGGAGAAATTTTGGCGATATTTCCAATCTTTTCCCATTGAAAATACACTTCGATAATTTTATGTCCTCTTTAATAAGCGGCCATATGAACTTTATTTGATCTAAATCTTTGTGTTTATGGAGTATTTTTAAAACCTCTGATGACCTGTCTATCCAACCCCAGTGAGGTACTTCTAAGGTAGCCGTATTATCTCCAGCTTCTAACTCGAGATATTTTGATTCTGATTGTCTTTTTAGGTCATCTTTAAATAATTTCAGGAGTTTGTTAAAGGGTGAAGAGGTTGATTCGAGTTTTAAGGTGAATTGATTTTCACTATTTGTTAAACAAGCATGTGTGTCATCGATTATAATACTACCAATTGGAATTTTTATACCCTCATCACCTACTCCAAATACGGATAAACCATTTATCAATTTGTAAATGTTTATTACCAAAATTGAATTACCGCTTAAATAGGATGTGTCCCGTGGTTCGTTTGTAACATTTAAGCCTAAATTATTGGCTTCTTGGATAGCTTGTTCGACTAAGTATTGATCCGGAGCAACATAAACGGCTGGGCCTTTACCTTCATTTAAACAACTTTTTAAAATCAAAAGACCAACTACAGTTTTTCCACTTCCGGTATTCATTTTCAATACCAGATCTTCTTCATCTCGTCTTTCAAACCATTTATTCCAAACTTCGGTTTGTACATCTCTGGGATATTGGTATTTAGAATCCTTCTCAGGAAGTAATGAAAAAATTTCTCTCGGCTTAATAGCACTATCTGCATTGTTGTCAGAACCAAGTTTTGAAAAATCAATGGTCATAGTGAATAGATTAATTTTATTAGAATAAGCAAACTGCTAACTACATTGCGCATAAGGTACACACGAATAAACGTTGGGTAGTTAAATAATGAACGAATAGCCAAAAAACCAGAAACCAGGCAAGCCCTGACGAGGCACGTCCCCTTAATGTGCTGCTGGTTATAGAGCGCTAAGAAATGAGGAATGTTAGAAAACCCATCCCCATCCCCCAATAACTTTTTATTTAGCAGGTTTTAAAGAACCGATTTTTTTCCAACTTGCTTTAGGTTTCAAAACCACTGTAATAAATAATCCATCCTTTGAAAGCTTGGTATTTGCCTGAGATTCTTTAAACTCTCCGTTTATTTGTTGAGGAGATAATTTATATAGGCCACCAGTAGCTGCATCAACACCCAGGCCTATTAATCCGCCAAAAACTATATTACCCCATACCCATCCACTAACACTTTTAGTAAGCGTTGTTTCATAAGGCTCGTATCCAGCAAGTTCCAAGCGAACTGTATGTGAGCTATTCCTTTTCAATTTAATGTTAACGGGTGTTGTTCCATATTTTTGGCTATCAACAGTTATTTTTGCTTCCGAAGGATTACTACTGATCCCAACATCTTGTTTTGAACCATGCATAATAGTGGCACAAGACTGGATAACTAAGATTATAGCCAAAGTAGAAACAATTGATAAGAGTTTTCTCATGATTTTATTTTTTTCGGTGTTTTATTTTCCAACGTTAAGTTATCAATAACAAGAGGGATATTATTGGTGAATGTTACATAAAAATCCGTGATATAATAGATTGTCAGCTAAATCCTACCGAGAATTAATTCAGTATTGGTATCGGTTTTAAGTACTCTTGCTGAAATTGATTATAAAATAGTAGAGAGACTCAACGAGAAGGTATTGAAAGAGCAAAAGCTGAAGGGAAATATAAGGAGCGGTCTAACGGTTCCAGTTTATCAAATGTTGACTTAGTAGAAACACTCTGATATTGTTGATGAACTTAATAGAGATGAATCCATCCGTAGAACTGCCAAGCTTACAGAAAATCTATAAGTACAGTTCAACGAGTAAAAAGGCATTAGAAAATATTGAGGATTAGTGAATTCCTTTCAATCGGGTGAGGACGGTCTGCTTGACATTTTCCTTTTTAAAGAGGTTATGTGGTAGTTTTTACTCCTTTGATGTTATATTAGCTCCAAAATGATATTTATATCGTTTTGATTGGCCAGACTCTTTCATCTTTTGGGGACCCCAATAATGCATATTTATTGATACCTCAAGATTATGAATCTCGGCTATCTTTAGTGACTCATTTAGCTTCTTGATAAGCTTAAGAACTCTGATCTTACATTCAGAAACCCTAGACGGATTAGTGTTTGGAGATTCAGTAATATCGGCTGAATAATAATGAGAGTTATTTTGTTCATATTCCTTGATCTGAATACGAATGCCTAATTTTTCAGCAGTATTCAGTGCACCATTTAACTCACCAAGAATATCATATATATTTTTGGCAAAATGTGATGACCCGGGAGAAGGTGGGGAAGCAATAAGAAGCCAATAGAATATGCCTTGTATTAGAAAACCAAAAAGTACTACCAAAATCCTTTGAAAATCATTATTCCAAAGGTTCAAAGTATTGGAAAAGACTGAAGTAAAAATCCAATAAGAGATAAAAAATGGTGCAAAGAGGACAAAGACAGCTATACCCATTGTTATTACTTGACCCAAAAGCCCAAGCTTCTCTAGTTGGGTATCGATTTTTTCTGAAAACTTAAGGGTATCTAAATTCAAATCTTATGGGATTGTTTTTAGCCACATAACGACTTTGGATTAGAAACAAGTTAACAACTACAGCCGCAAACACAAGCAGCACGGAGCAACCGAAAAAGCTGGAACCGAGACCATTTAAAGAATCAAGCAGCAAATTATGGGGAGAGACTGAATCTTGCCACAGAATGTTGAAAAAAGCTAGATCAAAAATCCAGCAACAAAGAGCGCACATTTGAGGGAAAGACCGGGCGAGGTCTGGCCGCGTTAACGCACTGGTTATAGGCACAGTGGTGACGTATGGCAAAAATTGTAGATAGGCGTTGATCCATAATATCGATTCGTTGCCCTGCCATAGATGTTTTTTTGCGGCAAGGTACGCATTACGGAAGGTGGCACAATATCACCGAAATAATCTGTACGCTCGATGAGTAATCGGGGATCACTCAAAATCACTGAGCTCATCTATAGATATCACATACTTCCTAAAGAAAGAGAGGAGGTAGCCAAAATATTGCTCAAAAGTATAGCCGCTTTCCATTCGGTCATGGCAAGCATTTAGCTTACTGATGAATTTACTGTTGTTAGGCCCGTCGAATTCTCCCCATTGTACGTAATAGCCAAATAGATTTAGATAGGTAGATACAATTACCCGGCCGATTCGTCCATTGGCATCATAAAATGGATGGATATAGACAAAGTGTTGGTAAAATCGCAGTGCACTTTCGATGGGATCCTCCGGTTCTAACACCAAGTGGAAAACGGCCTCATCCAACTCCTCGTCTATTTTAGAAGGGGAAGTTCCTTTAAATCGCATGCGCTGACGCTGGTGTTTGGTCCCACCAAATCCAATCGTCCCGCCACCCGGATCGGAAGATTTACGCGGTTCTCCGGCATTGGAAAGAATATCCTTAAAAAGGAATTTGTGGATCAAAAAGGCACGCTGTTTTAATATGTCCGATAGGTTTTGGGGAAGATCAAGTTCCTTGAATTCGGTGGCAGAAATTCCCTGAAAATATTGTTCGCTTTCAATCGATTGATACCGAATGGCAATTTTTTGCAATGCTTTGGCGGCATCCTCCGGATAGGTTTCAGAGGGAAAGTCTTCGATGAGTCTTTTTAGATAGGCGACTTCTGCACTACGCGGACTCAAGAGCGAAGAAGTTTTTTAAGTCTTTCTTGGATTGTTGCATTAACTTTTTGTATTCGTCAAATGAGTCAAAAATGATTTCTTTTGCTTTATCATCTTCTTGAAAATCAAAAATGAAGGAATACATAAAATCCGTATAAACCGGATAATATGGCTTGTTCTCATCTAAAGGAAAGTTTTTGGCGAATAGTTGTTGGCTGTAAAACTTTTTGATGAGCTGATCGCTAATCACCTCATCTTTGGGGGTTTGTTCCCACGGATCCTCTTCATGAGTCATGGCAGAGAGTGTGATAGCATCAAAGTGGGTATAACTTTCCAAAATAAAGTCAATCAGCTTCTTTTTAGAGGGAGGAACTGGACCTGCTTCATGTTTGGGAATAGGTTGGTCGCCATATTCCTTAAACTGATGATAGATGTAGCCATTTACGGGTCCGTTTTTCCAGGCTTTGAACTGGCCACTAACACTTAGTTCACCGGAAACCAGCCCCCAGGCCTTGGTATAATACAGCAATTTCTGCAGCTTAAGCGGAGTGATGCCGCCCTCCACAGAAGAGTAGTTCTCTAAGATATAATATGCTAAGTGGCTAATTTTCACCGTAATGGTTGCTGGCTTAATAGAATTTTATTTATGGCTTTTGCGCCTTATTGTTACGTATAGAATATACAAATAGTTTACAGATTGAGAAATTAAGAGAGTTTCAGAATATCAATCACTGGCATACGGACAATTGTTATTCTTCTTGATCCATCTCTAGCGGCCTAAGATTCTCCATTTCAGAAAGATCTTTAATAAAATCAGGCAACTCATTTAATTCTAAAACATCAATATCCAAATCTTCACATCGATACCTGAAATCATCATAAAAGCTCATATCTAATTTATCTCCAGGACTAAAACTTTTTCCTCTCTCATGTAATACAAAACTAAACGTTCCACTTCCTTCTACTTTTTGGATATGTTGTACCCCTTCAAAATAAGCATTTGCCTTTTTAGTTAGGGTATTCGATTTGAGGGACATATCAAAACCTGCGGAACCCAAAATCTGACCATTACGAGCAGCTAAATCAAAGTATATTGATTGTAATAGTCGATATTTCCCATGTTCAGGTATCTCTGTCCCTAGGGTAACTTTATCCTGTATTTTTTCTCTCTTAACCTCTTTTTCGAAGTTTTTAGTGAGAGTTTTATGTCGCCCTGGGCTTCTTTTCCTTTTAATTTCAACCAAGGGCAATAATTTTTTTCTTAAGACTTCTCCTTTATCCTCAAAATTTTCACTAGTCCCCTGATACATCAATTTCTTTTCTTCGGAAACCTGAACAATCCCGTTCCAATAACGTTCTATATAAGACCAAAACCGGGGATCAAAGGCTTTAGATTTCCAACTTTCTTTTATCTCGCTTAATAAATTCAACACATCCTTTGAATCAGCTTTACTGCTATAGGAAAAGATATTCCGCAAGCGTGTCAGATCTCTTTGGGCAATCCAATATGAATCAAACCTATCATTTTCTTTATCAAACAAACATAGTCCTATTGCAATCCTTTCGCCGGAGAGGGTGTTCGGAACCCAATAAAAAATTCGATATGTAATAAAGGTTTTCATTATTGTTGTCTGCTAAAATTGAGATGACCTAAAAAACGATCCTTTAGTTTATCCTGTCGGTAGATCAAATATTCGGTAATGGCCTGGCGTTCATTTAAATCTAAATTCCAGTTAGATGGTACTGATTCTAATATTTGTTCTACTAACGTGGCATCTATTTGTTCTATTTTATTGCATAACGTTAAGCCCTTTTGCTCAAATTCCAGAGCATATTGGGCAAAATAGTATTTGAAATAATGGGTATTTACTAAAAGCCCCCCAATTTCTCCTGGATCAACAAAATACTCTTTTCTTACAGGATCCGCCAATCTCTCAAATGGCTCCTGATCAAACGTAGCAGCGTGATCAATGGCATATAACTTCCGTTGAGATACTATCAAATTCAGATTATTAGGAACTCGATCATTGTTTTTGAGCCATAAATCCATTACTAAAATACTCGCTAGCTCTGCAGGATTTAATAAACTTTCAGCTTTTGGCGTCATGGACTCATAAAGTTCATCTTTAGGTTCTCTGGATTCCATCCATTCTGATCCAAAAACAATATGATCGTAAAATCTTCCCGTTAATGGCCGCAATTCATCATAGAAATTCGACGGTTCGAAATTTAACAAGACTGACTTGGGAATACTAACTCCAAGTCGTTTATATAATTGATAACAAATCCATTCTCTTATCAAATTAGAAAGGTGATGACCAAGAATATTATGCTTAATTAAATATGCATTATCATCCTCACCGATAGCTTTGATCGGCCGATCACCGGTATCTAAAACCTCCAGAACCCCTGCAACCTGAATATATTGATCGTCTGTAGCCAAAATATTTTACAGTTAATTGGGAATTTTAAAACCCGTCCGGTACCAAATCCAACTTATTAATACTCTCATTAACATATTCAAGATTTTCATGAACGTTTAAGACTTCTTTGTAATCCCAAAGTTTTAGCTTGTCCCGCAAACCTTTTACACCATCCGCATGATCTTTAATTTTCTCTAGTTGCTCCTTATCTGAAACAGCGACTACTCCTTGAACTGCTGGATTATTTAAGGACTTTAACAGGTTTATAATCAAACTGTCTATACTTCCTTTGGTTTGGACCTCAAATACGTAAATAACACGGCCCATATTACCAATCGTTGATTCCCATACGGTATCAACCTGGGACCCGGCTGCAACCCTGCGCTCAATGTTTGCTTCAAAGCCTAACCATTGGCCGATATTCCGAATCTTATCACGAATATCATTATGTATAAAATCCGAGGTATCTTTTTCCAGTGATTCTTCGTTTTTTGATGAACCTTTTTGGGAACTACCCGAAAGGGTTTCTTCTACCTGGAGCTCATGCCAAATAAAATAGTCGACCATTAATAGGGAATCTTCCCTAAAACCAGCTTTATTAAGTTCTCTTGCTATTTCTTTTTCAACCTCACATAGTTCCTTATACTTTTTACCATCCAGCTGATAATCGTACTTCGGTAAGCCTTTAACTCCTAAATAATTAAGCCCAATTTTGGCCCGCCTGTTCCATACGATGTATTTATCGGGGTGGGTCTTGCAGAGCAGCTCACTAATCATGGCAGGCCCCATACCTTTTATATTCTTGCGGAACCGATCCCAGCGACCTTCGATGGGTTTATCAGACCATAGTAGTTCTATCAGCTCTTCCTTAAGATATTCCAGTCCATTATCTTCGATAAGATTATCAGTTACATATCGCTTGTTGCCCCAGATCTGCATAGCCCAAAGCGGTGATATATATTCGTAGATATCTTCTTCATCCATATCACGAATCGCTGTCTCATCGTATCCCTGGTATTTGACGATATGCTCTTCGCGCTCGGACCAATCCTCTTGAAACTGATCGGGATTGGCTTCTTTTTCTTTTTGGTAGTTCTTGATGTGTTTTTGGAGGTGGTCTTTATTCATTTTCCTTTAGCTCTTGTCTGAAATTATTTCTTACCTCAGATAATTTAGAATTATCCATATAATAATGATAAACCATCCAAGTTGAATAGCTTAATCCACCAAATAGCACTACATAAATAAGCGTACGGGAAATATATTTAAGCGTTCCACTTTTGAACAAATCAATAGCTGTTATTAGACTAACCATAAAATTCCAGTTAGCATCATTCCAAAAGAATAAAAGTGCAATAAAAACTGGAAAAAATATAAGACATGGAATAGCTAAATATTTTGCTGGCTTTTGCCACTCCTTCACCCTGTTATCAATTTTTAATTTGATCAATTCTTTTTCTGCTTTATTAGCTCTCTTAATTTCTTTTTCCTTTTCCTTTTCCAAAGAACCTTTCTTGTGCTCTAAATCTGTTATTTGAATACTTTTAGTATTCTTCTCTAATACCAATTCTTTGAATCTCTTCTTATACTTCTTTTTTCTTTTCCTATCCTCATCAATTAACATTGCAGCTTCGCTATTAAATGTTTCATAATCCTCATCTTCTAACAGAAGGTTCAACTTTGAAATCTTTTTGGCTGATTCTCTAGCAACTAAAGAAAGCAAAGCATTAAATTGCTTGGGAGATACATTTGGAGCGGCAGTGAGATTTTCTTCAAATGATATAATCAAATCACGAGATGCAATCTCTTGGCTGATTGTTTCAGAAATCATCTCACTTAATCCTACCCGTTTTACATCTTTTTCAAATTTATTTACGTCCCTTAACCATAATAAAGCAGTCAGTGGTTCAGGATTTACAATTTCAGCAGCACCACGATTAGATACAAACTCTTTATTAAATCCATAAAGACGTTTATTAGGAGTCACAAACCAAGAATTTGCTTTTTTTGGTGAGTTAACTTCTCCCCCTCTCAAATACCTTACTCTTCTATAACATAAAACGTCATGAAATGCACTGGCATCATTTTGCCATAGATCTTTTAGTTCTTCAAAATCCTTGGTTTTTTCAATCTCCTTTCTGAAGGAATGGTTAATCTTGCCTGTTACAAACCCATACCTTTCATTTAATTCATTACTTAAATTATGATTCAAAGTGACCAACCAAGCCTTATTTTTTCCATTTCTTATACATGCTTCATTAATTGATGTTGTAGGATTATCCTTATCAAATCTTTCAATTGCATTATCTAACACTCTATTCATTTCATCAATTGTAACATCAAAAACTTTGAGATTTCCACCGGTATTTTTAATGAGTTCAAGTAGATCTCTCGCGGGTTGTGTTTCAGGCTCTTCCTGTAAGCCCAAAGCTCTTAAAATAATCTGTGTATCTATATAATATTCTACCTGATCACTAAATTTCTCATCTAAATCGACACTCGACTCAAGATAGCTTGCTATTAAAGATCCCATGAATAATTTTTCAACAATCTTATACAGTGTGTGGGATTGAGACTCTATATGATTGAGAAAATTCACATGCACTAAATAGGAGTTATCTTCTAAGTCGCTACCATTTAAATCACCACCCGCAAAGAAAGATGAAACTTCAGCACAATTTTTATCAATAAACGAGGCTAAACTCGGTATGTCTTCCTCAATTCCAAATTCATTTTGATATTCCTCGAATTCATTTTTTAGTAATTGATATTCTCTCCTTGATTTTTGGTACTTGCCTTCAATTTCTGCAAAAGCCATTCTACTAACTTGAAATGAATGTCCGTTTTCAAATATCTTAAATCCAGTTTTTTCAATTTGTCTTCGGCTAAAATCATCATGAACTCCTCTTAGTAACTGCCTAACCATAAGAGCTGGGATGTTGAGCCCAAAATTAGCAAGGATTAACTCTCGAATATCTTCATCAGTGCCCTGTGTGTTTCCATTTTGGCAATATAAACTTAGTGTTTTTTTGCAGAATGGTACATAAACATCCCTGAAAAGATCTTTTTTTGTTTCGGAAAGAGCAGCTAAAAAATTAAAGGATATTACTTTATTTGACATATTGATTTTTTTAAGGTTTAGATGCTTTTTCGATTATCCTAATCTCTTCTTCACTCAACCCATAAAGCTCATACACAAGCTGGTCTATTTCCTCCTCCAGCTCGCTGGTGTCTGCATCTGGATCTTCTTTTTAGCGGCAAGGATTTGATCGACGAGTGATTCGATCTGCTGACTAATTTCCTTATCGACCTCAGGTACCGGTAATTGGTTGATATCCCTAATCAGAATCTGTGGAAACGTATCTTCAGGATTTATCTGAAACTTTTTTCGGTAGTACCATCCTGTTATTAATGAATTTAATATGCCTAATAAAAACTTATACGTGTAACTGTCATCATGAATCTTAATTACAAAAAGCAGCGTGTTACAATATGATTTTTCAGGTATAAAAGTAGCTATTAATCGGTCAGATACAATTTTACGAGCAAGTATCTTCTCTCCTTCAAAAATATCTGGTTTCCTTGGAGCCGCTAACCATTCTCCATATTTAATCCAATTATCATTATTCCAATAGTTTTCATAACGGCCAACGTGTTTTCCGTCATAAAAAGGGGACCATTCGTCAGTTTCCTTTTTTTCAGATGTATAAGGTTTGTTTTTTCGTATTTCTTTTGTCTGGGGTGGAGTACCTTTTCCTACTACATACCCTTTAATGCCTGAATAAGCTGATGCGATTTCATCAAATCTATTATATGAATCCAGCTTTATAATTAGTTCAATTTCATTTTCCGTAGAGTAGACATTAAATCCTCCAATCTCCTGCCAATACCTTACAGGCACTTTAAACTCTCTTTCTGCATGATATACATTTTCTATTGTTGAATCTTTAGCATAGAATTTAACCTGTACCTTTTCAGATGGTTTGACATCATGTTCAAATCTTTTTTCAGCCTCCAAAATAATAGTATCTACAGTGGCACTCTCAAATACTGCTGTAGGAAGCAAAACTACTTCATTAAGCCTTGACTCATCCAAAAAGTGGCCTCTTAACGAACTGGTAAAACCAAGATTTAGGAGGGTATCAGGTATGATGAAGGTAAGTTGCCCAAACTCCTTTAACAATTCCAAACCCATCTCAGAAAAAGCCACATAACTTTCTCCTCTCCAAGTATTGGTCTCAAACCTATCTTTTAAATAATCATTTAAAGACTCTGGAAAATCTACTCCATACGGCGGATTCCCAATCACCGCATCAAAGCCGATAAAATTGCCGTCCTCATCCAGCACTTCCGGGAACTCAAATCGCCATTCAAAGGCTTGATCATAAAAAGTGGCATTTTCGAGTTCTTCCAGCTCCTCTTCAAGCTCAGCAATCTTTTTCTTGGTTTTTGTAATCTTCTTTTGTTCTTCCTTGCTCTTCTTATCGCCTTCAAACAGGTCGAGCTTGGCTTCTTCCTTGATCAGGATTTCGCGCTGCTTCTTTAGCTTCTGGCGGACGGGCTGTAGTTCTTTGAGTCCCACTGTAAAGCTCTCTTTAATGGAGCTAATCTGCTCTTTAAGGGCCAGCTTGTCCTCCCGGTTGCCGGTTTCCTTGTAGCTGCGCACGGCCTGCTTGTATTCTTCTATCGTTAGATCATCGTTATTGGCCAGGATCTGCGAGAGGTCGGCATCTAACCCGAACCGGCTGACCAGCGAGTTGCCCTGCTTAATATTAATATCAATATTGGGCAGTACTTCCAGGGCTTGGTAATCGGTCTCCTGTCGGTAATAGGCGTGCTTCAGGAGTTCAATCCACAGCCGCAGCCGGCAAATATTGACCGAGTTGGGATTGATATCCACCCCAAACAGGCAATTTTCAATGAGGATATTCTTTTCTCGGAAAAGGGCTTTTTGCAGGCGCTGGGTATCGCGGCCCACTGTTCGTTGGATGCCCCCGCTTTCCTTCCAGGTGTGGTGCACCCGATACTCAAAAAACGGGTCCGCGCCCACCGAAATACTCAGCTCATCGTTATCTACACTGATCTCTACATCCCGGATGCGCTGGTCGTGTTCATCCACAAAGATGCGCAGGTCGCTTTTGATCGCTATTAATTCATTAAGTGCCGACACTAAAAAGTGTCCGGACCCAACGGCCGGATCACAAATGGTAATACTGTTTACAATCTCGTTGGCTTTGGGATAAGGGATTTCATACCGGGCAATTTTATCAGCTACATCCTCAACGGACTCACAGTCCCAGTCCTCGTAGGCTTCGTTAAATTTCTGCACGACCGCCCGCCGGATCGTCTCGTGGCACATGTACTCGGTAATATAGCCGGGCGTAAAGAACGAGCCGTCTTTGTAACCGTTAATCTTCTCGAAGATACGTCCCAGCACCGAAGCGTTAATGAGCGTCTTGGCCTCTTTCTGGACTTCAGCCGTGCCTTCGGTATTAAAGTTATAGGCATCCAGAAATCGAAACAGGTATTCCAGCGCCGAAAGCTTTTCACCCTTTAAGGGCTGCCCGTCCCGGCTTCGGATTTTACTGCGGCTGTAAACCGGCATCTCCAGGCCATCCTCCAGTTCCGAAATGCGAATCGCCTGTTGCTCAATATCGGCGACATCAAACAGGGAGCTGTTCAGGTACGGAATATGACTGTAATGTATGTTGATGCGTTCCGATCGGTCTTCGTAGGAAACCGCCAGTACCTGGAAGAATAGTTTGTTGAGCCCGTCGAATTCTTCAATCTCCTCGTGGCTTAAAAAGCGGAATCGCTCGTCTTCCCGGTGATACTTATAGAGCTGGGCTTCCAGTAATTTTAAAAACAGGATCCGATTGATCCAAGTGATCAGCAGCTGGATGGCTACGTTGAACAGCTGCTCCTCTTCATCAGCTCCAAACGCAGACCTGTTCGGCAGCCGGGAAAGCACGTTCAGGCTCTTAAGCTGGGTGATCGTGTTTTCAATAAGGGACGCATATTGCCGATTGTCCTCATCCAGCCGCGTGATATAATGGGTGCCTTTCTCCTTGTATTCTTTGAGGCCCATGATATACAGCAGCTCACGGTAAAACGCCTTGTTGAGCTCATTGCTGTCGCTGGCAAAGGGTTGTTTGAGCAGGTGCGTAGGCGTAAAAAGCTTAAAGATCGGCACCAGCTTCTTCTGCTCGTCCCGGCTCAGCTCCTCCTTCTCCAGCAGTCTTCGATAGCTGCTCAGATCTACTTTAGCCGCCTTAATGCTCCCGTCGAGCTCTTCCACAAATTCGGACAAGTGATCATAGACAAACTGCGTACGGGAACTCACTTTCCGGCCCTGGTTCCACTCCTTGTACCAGCCGGTAAGTTTCTTCGACTCATAGAAAAGGCGCTCAAAATCCTGGGCATCGAAGATATACCAATTATAGATATCCGTAATAATCAGGTGGGTAATATCCTCGTTCCCGTTTTCGATGCGCTCGCGCAGGTAATAGAGAATAGACTCGTGGAAGGCCTTCCGGTTGATATCATCGCCGGTAATCATCTCTGCCGTGTTGGAGGGCCGCTTAGCCTCAATGATCACGCCAACCGATGATTTCCCGGTCTTACCGTTATGGATGGCCAGATCCTGCCGCTCTTTGGTATTGATGAAGTAGTCTTCCTCAAAATTGGTATTGCTAAAGAAGGGCTTGATCAGGTTTTTCAGGTGCTCTTCGGATTCCCCCTGCTCCACGGCATCATCGGCATGACGCAGGAGCCGAAGCAATCGCTGGCGAAACTGCTCAAAATCGGCTTCGGTAATCGGTTCTTGAAGAAAAGCATTATCGAGGGCTTTTCGCGGGGTAATCATCTCTATCTGCATCTGTAATTGTTAAGAAACCAACGTTATATTTGCTCTCATTCTAAGCACTGGGAGGGGAAAGAGCAAAAAGTATGTTTGTTATTCAGTTTATTAATGTACCCGCAGGCGTATTTGTTTCCTATCAAAGTCAAAATAATTTTAAGCATTTGTTGTTATTTAATGGTTTATATAATTTAAGACCCTTATATATTATTATTATTATAATAAAGGGTTGAGACAAGGTTGGGGTAGATACACTATCCGAAAAAGGGGATAGATTTATGGAAAAATTTTTATTCAAAGAGATCATTGAGCACACCACTGATGCGGTGCTAGTAACCAAGGTGCATTCGATGAATCCGCCTTATGGCCCTAAAATTGTGTATGTGAATGATGCCTATGTTCAGATGACCGGCTATGCCAAAGAAGAGGTCATTGGTAAAACTCCCCGTATTTTACAGGGCCCCGAAACGGATCGAAGAGAACTGGATAAGCTAAGGTATGCCATCAAAAATCAACAGCCTGGGCGGGCAGAGGTGATTAATTACAAAAAGAATGGAGAAAAATTTTGGACCAGTATTTCAATTTCCCCCATTTTTGACACGGATGGCCACTGTACGCACTGGATTGGAATTAAAAGAGACATTACCTCTCAAAAACACCAGCAGCAAGTGCTCAATGAATCCCTCCGGGAAAAGGAAACCCTGCTAAGTGAAGTTCACCACCGCGTAAAAAATAATCTGGCTGTTATTACCAGCTTAATGCAATTGCAAGCATTCAATGAACTGGACGGGAAAGTAAGAGATAAGCTCCTCAATTGCATTAATCGTATCCAGTCAATAGCTAACATTCACGAGCACATCTACAAGTCAAATAGCTTTTCCCATGTAAACTTTGATGCGGTTTTAAAACCTTTGGTTACAAGCATTGTAGACACCTTTCAAGCTCCTGCCGAAATAACCCTGAATTTTGATACCGAGGGGGTCACGTTAAATGTAAACCAGGCCATACCGGCTGCCTTGATTCTGAACGAGGTGATCTCAAACATTATACACCATGCTTTTCATGGTAAGTCTGACGGCACAATAACCGTAGAAACCCGAAAGAATGGGCGGCAAATATTTCTGCTGGCCATAGACAACGGAGCCAATTTACCCGCCTCTTTTGATCCTCATAACAGCAATACCCTGGGATTACAATTAATCAATGTTTTAACGAAGCAACTTAAGGGCAACTATCAGTACAAATCAGAGGATTCTCGGTCGGTGTTTGAGTTGGCATTTGAAAAATCAGATGAACGGGGAATTGCCAATTCTTTAACTGGAGGCTCGCTAGCGTTAAAGGAGATACCACAATCGATCATGAAGGAAACTTAGCCATAGATTTAGATATAAATAACTTTCTTTAGTTCCATAATCAATTTAACGCTCTAATTCATATTGAAAAACGTGTTGCAAGTAATGGGGTAAAACTCATTCTGTTGTCCCCTTGTTGTCCCCGAATAATTTAAGCACGTTATTTCGACAGGTTTTTTCAATTAAAAAAAGCCGCTAACTCTATCCGAATCAACGACTTATAATTATGTGGGTGGTACAGGATTCGAACCTGTGACCCCCTGCTTGTAAGGCAGGTGCTCTGAACCAGCTGAGCTAACCACCCAAAATATGTTTCTCAACATTGAACAAAGAACGCTGCTAAATAAGTGCCCCTCCCGATAAATCGGGATGCTCTGAACAAGCTGAGCTAACTACTCTAATCAATAATTAAATTCTCAAAATGCGGAATATCAATGCCCATTTTGAGAGATCACAAATATACGGATATTCTCTTTCCACACAAAACATTTTATCGCCCTTTCCTAAGAAACAAACCTTTTGTTACTTAACAGTGTTAAGTTAATCTTGACTTATGGTTATCATTCAGGCAAATTAGCTGACATAAAGTTTTGTTGGTTTTTCACATTACCTAACCAAATATTATGGCTGATCAATCAAATAGTAACTATCCATTCGAAGCGGTTTTCGTTAACGGTGCTCGAATTCCTTTTCAGCGATCCGGCACGGGCTATAAAAAATTAATGTCTTATGATTTGGGGCGCATGGCCATCGAAGGGCTGATTGGCCGAGTCCCAATAAGCGGAAAGGACCTCGATCGTGTTATCATGGGCAACGTTATCCAAGATGTGAATACCAGTAACGTTGCCCGCGAATCGGCGCTTGGTGCAGGCATTCCCAATTCTATACCGGCCCATACGGTCACCCAGGCTTGTATCTCATCGAACCAGGCTACCAGCAGTGCCGTTGATCTTATCCGTACTGGCCAAGCAAAAATTGTGCTGGCCGGGGGTACCGAAACGATGTCTGACATTCCCATCCGCTTTCGTAAGAAATTCCGTCAGAAACTGCTTGATGCCCGTAAATACAAATCTATCAGTGATTATTTGAGTTTTTTTAAAGGTCTGAAATTCTCCGATTTGCTGCCTGAGATCCCTTCGATTTCTGAGTTCTCTACGGGTGAAACAATGGGCGAAAGCTGCGATCGGATGGCAGCCCACTTTGGTATCAGCCGTAAG